>JGI20225J20221_1000438_pt1 | contig 91214 bp, 96 predicted proteins | sample BioMet4_FD_20221 | JGI IMG/M metagenome (IMG submission 20221) | reverse complement strand
CCTTCACTGGTTGCTCCTCAGCAGAGCCAGTGTCCGTTTATCCCGACAAACAAAAGTACTGAAAATTTTTATGACACAGTTCGTTTTACACTCCCTATCCCGACAAACAAAAGTACTGAAAATTTTTATGACACAGTTCGTTTTACACTCCCCATTATTTTAGTTAAGATTTTATATGGACTGAAACGCTACTTCACAATAGAGAAACTCTACTTCACAATAGTGAAGCTCTACTTCACAAAAGGGAAACTCTACTTCACAACAGGGAAACTCTACTTCACAATAGTGAAGCTCTACTTCACAACAGAGAAGCTCTACTTCACAATAGAGAAGCTCTACTTCACAATAGAGAAACTCTACTTCACAAAAGGGAAGCTCTACTTCACAATAGAGAAGCTCTACTTCACAACAGGGAAACTCTACTTCACAAAAGTGAAACTCTACTTCACAAAAGTGAAATTCTACTTCACAAAAGGGAAATTCTACTTCATTTTATTTGTATCTTTGTATTTAAAAATTCATTACTTATGGCAGAAACAATTCATCAATACATACGCAATTATATGTATGCAAATAAAATAAGCGTTGCAAACCTCGCTGCAAGCCTTAATATGACCAAGCGTAATGTATACAACATTCTCAACAATGGAAATATCAGCGTAGCGCTTTTGCAACACATCTCCGTAGCGCTTCATCACAACTTCTTTCTCTTTTTTACCGGCGAGGCCGATATCCAGGCAGAGCTAACCGCCGTAAAGGAGGAAAACAGCCGTTTGTCGCAGCTCGTTACCCAACTCGAAACGGACAAAAAGCAGCTCGAAAGGCTCAACCGGTTGCTGATGGAGAAATCATCCTGAAATTCCGTAAAGATATGCTTTGAGTCTCTGATAAAAAAACCGGAACTCTTTGTGGNTATTTTTTATANTTTAAAAAAATTGAGAAAAATAGCGCTTTGAATTATTATTCATACTTTTGCTTTAAAATTACATTTCTACNGTTAAAATTCACATGAAGCAGGATAAATTTTCCGTCGTACCTCTTGAGCGTTTGCTCCATCTTATTCTCGAACAATTAAAGGATGGCCAGTATTTTGGATTGGATAAAAGTTTGTTTTATACCGGTNCCGAACCTGTTTTTCAAAGTCAGCGTTTCGGTCAGCTGCTCGAAACTCCGCTGGGAGTAGCCGCCGGTCCGCATACCCAGATGGCACAAAACATTATCGGGGCATGGCTTTGCGGGGCTCGTTTCATCGAACTGAAAACCATTCAGACCCTCGACGAACTGGACGTTTCCAAGCCCTGTATCGATATGTACGACGAAGGCTACAANTGCGAATGGTCGCAGGAACTCAGGATCAAAGACAGCTTTGACCAATACCTGAATGCCTGGATTATCTTGCATATATTAATGGGGCAAAGACCGTTTGGTGGCATCTTCAACATGAGTGTTGGCTACAATTACGAAGGCATCCTCAGCGACAATGTGCAATGGTTTTTCGATAAGATGAACGATTGCCATGCCGAAAAGCAGGAAAAAATTAACGCCATTCGTAAGATTTATTCCCGGATTGATGAAATTGCCATTCCCGATTGCATTTCAAACAATGTTACCCTGAGCACCATGCACGGCTGTCCGCCGCAGGAGATTGAGAAGATTGGTTTATATCTTATTGAAGAGAAAGGCTTGCATACTACCATCAAGCTGAATCCCACCCTGCTTGGTCCGGATGAGCTGCGTTGCATTCTGAATGATACCCTCGGCTATTCCACTCCCGTTCCCGACCTTGCTTTTGAACACGACCTGAAATATTCCGATGCGCTTAGCATTATCCGCAACCTCAGCCTTGCGGCAGAAAAGAAAAAGGTGCATTTTGCCATCAAGCTCACGAATACCCTCGAAAGCCTGAATTTCCGTAGCGTCTTTCCGGAAAACGAAAAGATGATGTATATGAGCGGTAGAGCTTTGCATCCCATAAGCATTAATCTTGCTCGTAAACTGCAACGGGATTTCGGCGGTAAACTCGACATCTCCTTTTCTGCCGGAGCCAATTGTTTCAATTTCGCCGACATTCTTGCCTGCGGATTGAAACCCGTTACCGTCTGTTCCGACATCCTGAAACCTGGTGGCTATGGCAGGCTGAGTCAGTATCTCGAAAACGTAAAAGAAGAGATGCATCGCCTTTCGGCAAACAGTCTCGACGATTTTATCCTGAAAAAGGCAGAGAATGCCTTTACGGACATCTCAGAAGCTGCTTTGCATAACTTTGAAAAATATTCGACAGAGACACTTTCCAATCCCGTTTACCGGAAAGGACATTTACCAAAAGACATTAAAACCCAACGTCCGCTCGGCTATTTCGACTGCGTCCATGCTCCCTGTGTGCACACCTGTCCGGCAAATCAGGACATTCCCGAATACATGTATCTTACGTCCGAAGGCAGGTTTGACGATGCTTTTCGCACCATACTTCGCACCAATCCTTTTCCCACGGTTACCGGCATGGCCTGCGATCATCTCTGCCAGACCAAGTGTACCCGGATGAATTACGAGGAATCTTTACAAATCAGAGAAGTCAAGCGTTTTATTTCCGGACAAACCATAGAAAAACCCGTTCCGGCAACATTTCCATCCAATGGATTGAAAGCTGCCATTCTCGGCGCTGGTCCCGCCGGGTTGTCCTGTGCCTGGTTTCTTCGTCTTTCCGGCTTTGAAGTGGATGTTTTTGAAGAAAGAATTTATGCCGGAGGCATGGTCGCCTCGGTGATTCCTTCTTTCCGTATGCCCGGAGCCGGTATCGAAAAAGATATCGAAAGAATTATTGATGCCGGAGTAAAAATACATTTTGAAACACCCGTTACCGGAAAAACCTTTGAAAAACTTCAACGGGATTACGATTATGTTTTCGTTGCCACCGGAGCCAAAAAGGCAAAAAGACTCAACATTCCCGGTGAAGATCTTCCGGCAATAACCGATCCACTGACATTTTTAAGCTTAGCCAAACAGGGACAAGCTCCGGCAACCGGCAGGCACGTCATCGTCATCGGAGGAGGCAATACTGCTATGGATGCCGCAAGGATGGCTAAGAAAATTACCGGTGGAAACGGTAACGTTACCATCGTTTACCGTCGTACCCTTGCCGAGATGCCTGCGGCTTATGAAGAAGTGGAAGCTGCTCTTCGCGAAGGCGTGGAAATTCTTACGCTCACAGCTCCGCTCCAAATTATAGAATCTGTTCCTGGAAAAGTTTTGCTTCATTGTCAGAAGATGGAACTGAAAGGAATGGACGAGAAAGGGCGTCCGAAGCCGGTGAAGATAGAAGGCTCCGAATTTGATCTGGAAGCAAGCATGATCATTCCGGCAATCGGGCAGGATGTGGTGATCGATTTTATGAATCCTTACCTTACGGTGAACAATCCGGAGTTCCGAACCAAATTACCCAATGTGTTTATTGGTGGCGATGCTCTGCGTGGCGCTTCGAGTATCATCCGTGCCATCGGCGACGGACAAAAAGCCGCCCGGCTCATCGTTGCACAAGCAGGAAAACAATTTCCGGAAACAAATCCTATGGTTTCAAAAACATTTGATAATAGTCAAATCTTCTATAACAAATCACGGAAAATGAAACCGGTAAAAATTGTTGCGGAAGAGATACCTTATGCCATTTCTCCGGCTCTTACAGTCGAACAGGCAATATCCGAAGCGAAGCGTTGTCTGCTATGCGACGAGGTTTGCAATGTTTGCGTAAGCGTTTGTCCCAACTTTGCCAATTACAGCTATCAAACCGAGCCGGTAGAGTTTATGCTGAAAAAAGCTACCAAAAAAGACGATAAAATCATTCTGGAGGACGACAAGATTTTCCGGGTACAGCAACAATTCCAGATACTAAACATCGGCGATTTTTGTAATGAATGTGGTAACTGCAACACTTTTTGCCCGACCAATGGTGCTCCGTACAAGGATAAACCGAAATTTTACCTGACGATAAAGAGTTTTAACGGAGCCGAAACGGGGTATTACCTGAGTAAATTAAGCGACAAAACCGTGTTGATCTATAAAGAAAAACAAAAGATCCGTACGCTTACCTTTGCAGAAGACCGGTATCGTTACGAAACCGATGAATGGGCAGCTACATTTACGCTTCCGGATTTTACACCCTCGGATATCGTTTTTAAGATTCCGTGTCTGGTAACTGTTTCTTCCGAATTGGCAGCAGAGATGTTTATTTTGATGAAAGCTGCAGAAAAATTATTTTAATAGAACACGGATGACACGGATTGAACGGATAAAAAACAGATAAAAATGAGAAATCATATAAAAAGTCTGTATTTTAGTAAAAAAAATTTTAGTAAAAAAATCCGTTAAAACCAGTCTGATCCGTGCCATCAGTGTTCCATAAACAAATAAACAAACAAATCGAAAACAGATAAAAATGGAGAGTTGTATAAAAAGCCTGTATCTTAGTAGAAGAATTTTTATTAAAAAATCCGTTAAAATCAGTCTGATTCGTGTCATCAGCGTTCTATAAACAAACAAATTATAAAATGATAAACGTAACTACCGAAGTAACCAATCCACAGGTATTGGAAAATACCATCAAACGCTTTCGCGAAAGAGGAATAATCCTTCCTACCTTCAAACAAATGCGCAACCCGGAACTGATTCCGGATAAGATAAAAGAAAAGCTGAAAAACATTGGCCTGTGGGAATTAAACCCACTCAACCTTTTCCGCATCACCTGGAAGAATGAACCGGTGGAAAAAGGCGGACTTTATGGCGGCGTGAATTATATCGAGATACCCAAAGCCATCAGTGACGTGGATGCACGTATTGTGCTTCTGCTGGGCAAATATTTTCCAACCGGCGCTCACAAAGTTGGCGCTGCCTATGGTTGTCTTGCTCCGCGTATTCTCACCGGTGAATTTGATCCTTCTTTTCATAAAGCCGTATGGCCCAGCACCGGTAACTACTGTCGTGGTGGCGCTTTCGATTCGTACCTGATGGGTTGCACTGCCGTTGCCATCCTTCCGGAAGAGATGAGCCGCGAGCGTTTCGACTGGCTGAAAGAGATAGGTGCCGAGGTGATTGCCACTCCTGGCTGCGAATCCAATGTAAAGGAAATTTACGATAAATGCTGGGAAATACGCCGGACAAGAAAAGACTGCATCATTTTTAATCAGTTTGACGAGTTTGGTAATCCGGTTTGGCACTACAATGTTACCGGATATGCCATTGAGGAAGTTTTTAATTCTCTGAAAGGCAAAAATGGGAATCTGGCTGCTTACGTATCTTCTACGGGTTCTGCCGGGACCATTGCTGCTGGAGATTATCTGCGTACCTTACATCCGCACCTCAAGGTAGCTGCATCTGAAGCTGTGCAGTGTCCTACGTTGCTACAGAATGGTTTTGGCGGACATCGCATCGAAGGCATAGGCGACAAACATGTCCCCTGGGTTCATAATGTGAAAAATACCGATGTGATTACCGCCATTGACGATGAAGACTGTATGCGTGTCCTTCGTCTTTTTAATGAAGAAGATGGTAAAAAATATCTTAAAGAAAACGGTGTGGATAAAAAGCTGGTCGACGACCTGCATCTGATCGGCATTTCCGGCATTGCCAACCTGATTTCCTCTATCAAGATGGCAAAATATTTCGAGATGACTGGCGACGACATCGTCCTTACTATCGCTACTGACTCTGCCGACATGTACCGTTCCAGAATACAGGAACTGAAAGAAGAACGTGGTATTTACACCCCGTTACAGGCCGCTAAAGATTCTGAAAAATGCCTTTACGGAACAGTTACCGACCATATGAAAGAACTATCCTACCAGGATAGAAAAGCCATTCATAACCTGAAGTATTATACCTGGGTGGAACAGCAGGGCAAGTCCATCGAAGACCTCAACCAGCTTTGGTACGACCGTGATCTATGGCCATCACTTTTCCATCAGAGTGAAAAATGGGATGAGATGATAGAAGAATTCAACGAACGGACAGGATTACTTTAAGATAAACTAAACCCTCAAGGTTTTCAAAACCTTGAGGGTTTGCAGTAGAACTTGGAAGAGTTATAATTGAAGAATTATTAAAAAAAGGTTATGCCAAAATTTTATTACCAATGCGTCAATTGCGGAAAAGAATATCCTGCGGATGGTGTCCGTTACCTTTGCCCGTCCTGCGAAAGCGATAATTCTTCGGATACTCCGCCCAAAGGAGTGCTGAAAACAGTTTACAATTACAATAAACTCCGCAAAAGCGTTGCGCCGGGCGAGCTTTTTGAAAAGTTGTCTCAAAATGACTTTCTCGATTTATTGCCAGTAAATTCGTTGGAAAGCTTCGGTCCGTTGAAAGTTGGAAATACTCCGGCCTACCATTGGCAGCAAAAGAGCGGAAACGGTACGTATCAACTTATCCTGAAAGATGATTCGCATAATCCAACTTTTTCGTTTAAAGACAGGGCTTCAGCATTGGTTTCGGCTTTTGCCAAAGAAAATCATATTCATACCATTGTTGCTGCTTCCACCGGTAATGCCGGCTCTTCGCTGGCAGGCATCTGTGCTTCGCAAAGCCAGAAAGCGGTAATCTTTGTTCCGGCAACAGCGCCCAAAGCCAAGTTATTGCAGATAATGTTGTATGGTGCAACCATCGTTCCGGTGGATGGGAACTACGATGTAGCATTCGATCTCAGCCTGCAGGCCACAAAGGAATACGGACTCTACAACCGGAATACGGCTTACAATCCGCTGACTATCGAAGGGAAAAAGACGGCTGCCTTTGAACTCTTCCGTCAGTGCGGGATGCAGGCGCCGGATATGGTTTTTGTTTCTGTTGGCGATGGCGTCATCCTTTCCGGGGTTTATAAAGGTTTTGAAGACTTGCTGATGTTGGATATCATCGAAAAGATGCCACGGATTGTTGCCGTGCAGGCGGAAGGAAGCAATAGCATCATTAGCAACCTTCGTTCTGAAACTTTTAAACCATCTTCTGCACAAACCATAGCCGACTCCATTTCAGTGGTTATTCCCCGAAATTTTTACATGGCAAAGGATTTCCTGCTGAAATATGATGGAGAAGGCATTGCTGTGTCTGATGATGCTATTTTGAATGCTTCTCTGAAACTGACACGGAATTTTGGTATTTTTACCGAACCTGCCGGTGCGGCTGCTTTTGCAGGATATCTGAAATATAGCGAGACAAGAACGCCGAAAAATAATAGTAAGGTTGCTGTTTTACTTACCGGAAGCGGATTAAAGGATCTGAATGCGGTGTCTTCGCAGGTTTCTTTGCCGGAAGTGGTTAAAAATGGTGAATTTGTTTACAAAGATGTTTAATTTTTTTTGTTTATGACTTTTTATTGCCGGAATATTTTATTGATAATTTTTTTTTCATTTTTACTTAATGGGACATTAAAAAGCCAGGTAAGCGGTTATGTTTTTGATATTACAGATAACACTCCCATCGAAAATGTAAATATTGTTGTAAAAGGAACCAATGCAGGCACTTCAACCAATGCAAAAGGATACTTTCGGCTTAACATTGATAATAACAAAGCTGTTCTAATTTTTTCCCATTTATCGTTCCAAACAGATACCATCAGCCTCCTAAATGCAACGTTTTCAAAACCTGCTACTATTTTTCTGATGCCTAAAATGACCCATCTACAGGAAGCTATGATTACTTCAAAAAAAATTAAGAAAGATTTATTCTGGGTAAGCGATTACATCTTTGTCAAAAAAAATATTTTGGTCCTCGGAAACGACCTTTACAAAAATGTTTATAAATTGATTTTGCTTCGCAACTTGAACGATACTATTACAAGTCTTTATTTACCATCTTCTTTTAAACCAAGAGGTTTGTTTATTGATTGCATGGGTGGTTATCAATTGATAGGAAGAGATTCTGTATTCCAAATAAACATTGACTCAATGGGAATATCTTTTCCATTCAGTGTAAGCATTGATAAGTTTAATGATGCAGTATCAGATTGCATGTTTGACATAAAAGATTATCTTATCTTTAAAACAAAAACTTCAAATGAATATTTGCAAGAATATTACGGGATAAATAAGCATGATAATGCATCTAAAATCTTTATTACATCAAATGAAAAACGAAAAGCAAAAGAAGCATCTGATTATATATCATGGCTAATTAAAAATAATGCAGTGGGGATGTCCGATATTTCTGCAAGAATCCGGTTTGAAAAAACTATTATGTACCCTCCCTCGTATCTTGCTTTAAGTAAAATAGATAATAAGATCTATTTTTTTAATCATGCATCCGGAAATATTGAAGTGTATTCCGAAGATTTAAACCTAATTAATAGCATTCCTATTTCTTACATAAATAAAAAAAATTGGATTCACCGGATTATAACAGATAAATACAGAAATAAGGCTTATACAATCTTTTCAAAAAATGCAGAATGTCAAGTCGCAGAAATTGATTTAGCCGACGGGCAATTAAAAAATACCACCAGAATTCCCTTTCCTTTTCCACAAAATATACGGGTAAATGATGGATATGTTTATTTCCTTTATCATGATTTTCGTGATGAAAATAAAAAAAATACGTTATTTGGTATAAAAATAAAAGAATAACAAACGGATGAAAGGTATTTGGAAAGTAATCCATGTAAAAGCCAACGAATTAGTGGATAAAACAATATTGTAGTTATGATAAAATTTACATTAAATAATCAGCTTGTTACCTTCTCCGGCGATCCTCAGCTTAGGTTGTTGAAATATCTCCGGAACGAGCAGCACATCACATCGGTAAAGGACGGTTGCAACGGTCAGGCGGCTTGTGGCGCCTGCATGGTGGAAATCAATGGTGAAGCAAAACTTTCCTGCGTTACGCCCATGCAAAAGCTGGAAGGTGCGGTGGTGAACACCCTCGAAGGTTTGCCGGAAGAAGTCCGTGATGTGCTTGCCAAAGCTTTTGTGGAAAAAGGTGCTGTACAATGTGGTTTTTGTACTCCCGGCTTTTTGATGCGTACCCATGTACTTTTGCAAAAAAATCCTTTCCCGACAAGGGATGAAATCCGGAAGGCACTCACGCTAAATTTTTGCCGTTGCACAGGATATGTAAAAATTATTGATGCCATTGAACAGGCGGCAAAAGCTTTTCGCGAAAGAACCGGAATTGAATATTCAGAACTTTCCGGCAAAGTGGGAACTTCCTATCCAAAATATCAGGCTTACGAAACAGCTTTGGGCAAACGTTCGTTTGTCAACGACCTGCATTTTGATGGTATGCTCTACGGAGCCTTGCGGTTCAGCGATCATCCTAAAGCTAAGATTTTAAAAATAGATCATGCTGAAGCAGAAAAACTTCCGGGTGTTGTAAAGATATTCACTGCCAAGGATATTCCGGGTACCCGTTTTACAGGTTTGATTTTTCCCGACTGGCCGCTGATGATAAAAACCGGGGAAACAACCCGCTACATCGGTGATGTGCTCGCTGGTGTAGTTGCCGATTCGGAAGAAACCGCCCGTAAAGCTGCAAGCCTTATCAAAATAGATTATGAGATACTTACGCCTGTTACCGATCCTATGGAAGCATTGAAAGAAGATGCTCCTCAGGTGCATCCCGACAGGAAAAATCTTCTGGAAAACTGCAAAGTTTACCGTGGAGGCAATGCAAAAGAAATTTTGGAAAAATCAGATTTTGTTGCCCAAGGTTTTTATCAAACACAACGGATAGAACATGCTTTTCTGGAAACAGAAACGGCCATTGCCTTGCCTGAAAATGATGGTATTCATCTGTATTCTAACGGACAGGGAATTTATGAAGATCGCCGTCAGGTTGCCATTCTGCTTTCTCTTCCGGTCGAAAAAGTAAGGGTAACACTGGTTTCTACCGGCGGAGGTTTTGGCGGAAAAGAAGATCTGACAGTTCAGGGACATGCTGCGCTTTTTGCCTGGCATCTGAAAAAAACTGTAAAAGTCAGGCTTACCCGAGAGGAATCCATCCGAATGCATCCTAAACGGCATCCGGTGTTCATGGACATCGCCGTAGGTTGCGATAAAAACGGCAAACTTACCGCCATACAACTGAAAGCGGTAGGCGATACCGGTGCCTATGCTTCAGTGGGAAACAAGGTGATGGAACGTGTTGCCGGACATGCTACCGGCGCTTACCATTTCCCCTGCGTAAATCTTGAATCGCTTACCGTTTATACCAACAATATCCCAAGTGGAGCCATGCGCGGCTTCGGTGCCAATCAGGTTTGCTTTGCTCTGGAAGGTTGTATCGATGAACTTTGTAAGATGGGTAGCTTCGACCGCTGGCAGTTTCGCTACGATAATGCATTGGATGAAGGCGGGATGACCGCTACTGGCCAGGTTTTGAAAAAAGGTGTAGGCGTCCGCCAATGCCTGCTTGCCGTAAAACCTTTTTACGACAAGGCAAAAATAAAAGGGCTCGCCTGTGGTATCAAAAATTCAGGAGTGGGCAATGGCATGGCTGATTTTAGTGATGTGATCATCGAGATACATCCCGGCAAACGGGTTATTTTACACCATGGCTGGACAGAAATGGGCCAGGGAGTGCATAATATGGCCATACAGACGCTTCATCAGGAAACCGGCATTCCGCCCGAATGCGTGGAAGTGATTGTTGACACCAAAGCCGGAATTACTACCGGGATGACAACTTCTTCGCGGGCGACTGCCTTGCTTGGCAATGCCATCCTCGATGCGGCAAAAGCCATCCGTAAAGATTTGGAGAACTACTCGCTGGAAGAACTTTCGGGCAAGATTTACAAAGGAAACTATACCTGCGACTGGACTACCAAGCCGGGAGCGGAGGTTGAAGAAGTAATTACACATTTTGCCTATGGTTATGCCGCTCAGTTGGCAGAAATGAATGAAAACGGTGAAATTACCACGGTATATGCCGCCCACGATGCAGGAAAAATCATGAATCCACTGATGTTTGAAGGACAGGTGGAAGGCGCTGTTCACATGGGATTGGGCTATGCTCTTTCCGAAGAACTTCCGATGAAGGATGGCTATCTTGTTTCGGATAAAATTAAAGATTTACAAATCATCAAACCTAAAGATATGCCGGAAATTGTGGTGCTTGGCGTGGAAGTGGAAGATCCGGTAGGACCTTACGGAGCCAAAGGACTTGGCGAAATCGGACTGGTTCCTACTGCTGCTGCTGTCGCCAATGCTTTTTGCGATTTCGATGGCAAACGTCTTTATTCATTACCTTTAAAGAGAAAATAATATGGCTGTGATACTTAAAAATGCTACTTTCATCCACTGGCAGACGCTTGAATTCAAGCAAGCCAACATCCGCGTAAGCGAGAAAGACGGCATCGAATTTCTTTCTGCCATCCCGCAAGATGGCAAAGAGGAAATTCTTGATTGTACCGGAAAGTTGGTAACTAAATCGTTTGCCTGTGGACATCATCATGTGTATTCGGCGTTGTCGAGGGGCATGCCTGCACCGGCAAAATCGCCGGAGAATTTTTATGAAATTCTGAAATACGTTTGGTGGACGCTGGACAAATGTCTTGATAAAGACATGATAGAAGCAAGTGCACTGGCTACTGCAATAGCTTGCGCCAAAAACGGAGTAACTTTTGTTATTGACCATCATGCTTCGCCTTTTGCCGTGGAAGGCTCGCTGGAAACCATTGCCAAAGCTTTCGATAAAGTGGGCGTTGGTCACCTGCTTTGTTACGAAATCAGCGACCGCGACGGCATTGCTATTGCCATAAAAGGTTTGGAGAAAACGGAAAATTATCTGAAGAAAAACCAGGGGCTGGTGGGATTACATGCTTCTTTTACCATTTCGGAGGAAACGCTGGCAGAGGCGGTATCTCTTTCCGGCAGGATGAATTCCGGCATTCATGTTCATGTGGCGGAAGGAGAATACGACCAGCAACATTGCCTGAACACCTATGGCAAAAGGGTAGTGAACCGTCTGAAAGATGCCGGTGCGTTGGAAAGTCCGAAAACCATTCTCGGCCATTGCCTGCACGTTGACGAAAATGAAAGGGAAATTATCCGAAGTTCTCCGGTATGGGTGGTTCAAAATCCGGAAAGCAACCTGAACAACAATGTAGGTTATTTTAACTCCAGAGGACTGAACGAAAATATTATGCTGGGAACCGATGGTATGCACAGCGATATGCTCCGTAGCGCCAAAGCAGCTTTTTATATCGGACAGGGATTCGACAGCATTGACTATCCGGGGATGTATCACCGTTTCCGCAACGTGCATAAATACATCTCTTCCAATCATTTTTCCGGCGACGGGGATAACAATTTAGTGGTACTCGATTATGATTCGCCTACGGAAATAAACGCTTCCAACTTTCTGGAACATTTCCTTTTCGGTTTGGAATCCAGACATGTGCAACATGTAATTTCCAACGGAAAATTGATTGTTAAAAACAAAAAAATCATCACGGTAAACGAAGAAGAGATTCTAAGGTTTTCAAAAGAAGAAGGGAAAAGGCTTTGGAAGAAAATGATAGAACAGAGCGTATAATTACGAATTAAAAATTACGAATTACGTGAATTTTCGGTATTAAATAGACTCTGACATGATTTGCATGGTTTATAATTTTTAATCAAAATTTAATTTATAATTGATAATTCGTAATTGAAATTGATTTGAGTATGAAGAGTGATAATGTAATACAAAAGAAAAGTTTTGATTTTGCAATACAAATAATCAATGCGTATAAGTTTCTGTTTAACGAAAAACATGAATTTGTGATGTCAAAACAGCTTTTGCGATGTGGAACATCCGTTGGTGCAAATATAGAAGAAGCGATTGGCGCTCAATCAAAGGCCGATTTTATTTCCAAGCTTTCCATTGCCTATAAAGAAGCAAGAGAAACAATCTATTGGGTAAAATTATTACAGGCGACTGACTATCTTGATAACGAAAAGTCCACTGGCTTACTAAACCAATCAGAAGAGATTTGTAAAATAATTGGAAAAATCCAAATCACATTCAAATCCCGTAATTCGTAATTCGTAATTCGTAATTGTTAATTGATTTCCCGTAATTTTTAATTCGTAATTCGTAATTGATCTTAAAATGCCTGGATTATTCATCAAAAACGGAACCATCATCACTTCGGAAGATATTGACCGGACAAATATTATTGTCGAAAATGGCTTAATTTCTTCGCTTACCGATGAGGAATTGCCTCCTTCCCGGGAAATAGAAATCATAGATGCTACAGACAAATTAATATTTTCCGGAGGAATTGACCCGCATGTCCATCTGCATCTCGATACGCCTGCCGGACCATCATGCGATGATTTTGAAAGCGGCAGCCGCGCCGCTCTTGCCGGAGGCACTACTTATTTTATTGACTTTGTTACTCCTGTCAGAGGAGAATCGTTGCAATCCGCATTTAAAAAACGCTTTAATGAATCCACAAACAGTCTCACGGATTACCATTTTCATATGGGCGTTTCGGAATGGACTTCGCATACGGCAGATGAAATGGCCTGGTGTGTGCATGAAGCAGGCATACGCTCGTTTAAAACGTACTTAGCTTACAAAAACACTATCGGTATAGAGCCGGAAGAATTGAAAAAAGTAATGCAGACTGCCGCCTTATTTGGCGCAACTGTTTTGGTACACTGCGAGGATGGTAATAAAATTGTCAGGCTACAGCAGCAGATGCTGAAACAGGGGAAGACGACTCCGCTCTACCATGCGTTGTCGCGCCCTGTGGAAACGGAAACAGCGGCAGTAAAACAGGTAATCGCCCTTTGCAGGGAGACAGGCTGTACTACGTATCTGGTTCATATTTCTTCTGCCAAATCTATAGAACTTATTGCTGATGCAAAGCGGGAAGGCTTGCCGCTTTTTGCCGAGACCTGTCCTCATTACCTGTTGCTGGACGACAGTTGTTATCAAAAACCGGATGCCGAGGCGTTGGCTTACGTATTCAGTCCGCCGCTGCGTAATAAAACCAATCAGGTGATGCTTTGGGATGCTTTGCAAAGCGGGGTGATAGATACCGTTGCCACCGACCATTGCCCGTTTAATCTGCATGGACAGAAAGATATTGGGGAAAATGATTTTACCCGGATTCCTAACGGAACCGGAGGTATTGAATTTCGGCTGCAACTGCTTTACACTTATGGTGTATTGGAAAAACGCATCTCAATGAACCGTTTTGTGGAACTGGTTTCTGATAATCCTGCCAGGATTTTCCGCTTATCACAACACAAAGGTGGTATACGTAGAGGTATGGATGCCGACCTTATCATTTGGAACCCGGATAAAGAAATGGTAATCTCAGCCAAAACGCAGTACCAGCATTGCGACCATACCATTTATGAAGGAATACCGGTAAAAGGTTTTGCTGAAAAGGTTTTACTTAAAGGCGTTGTATACCATAGATAAATAACAGTTAATTTCAAAATCCAACAGGTTTTAACGAAATAGAAGAATTGCCTTTTGTTGCAAGTGCGTTGCGGCACACTCTTGAGCACGACGAGGCAGATTAAGACCGTTGCAAAAAGCCACGGGGCAATTTTTTAATTTTGGGTTGATAATTTTTTGTTTTGTTGTGATAAAAAGCCCTTTTATACTATTTTTGTTTTATTATATCTCGACAATATTGCTGCAAATGAGGGATTTTTCCCTCATTTGCAGCAGTGGGATATAATGATTCCACGTGAACGATATAAATTGTATGAAATAGTTTCCATCAGATGTCGGGTGTGCATTTTTTCGGGGCAAGCCCCGAGGTCATTCATTATATCGACGACAAAAACCTTTCCGCCTCAATGGCAGCCATACATCCTGTACCTGCTGCTGTGATGGCCTGGCGGTAATGGATATCCTGAACGTCGCCAGCGGCAAAAACGCCTTCCACACTGGTGCGAGTGGTTCCTGGTGTGGTTTTGATATATCCGTTTTCGTACATCTCTATCTGTCCTTTAAATACGTCGGAATTGGGCGTGTGGCCGATGGCGACAAAAAAGCCGTCAATACGGAGTTTGGTTTCTTCGCTAGTCTGTACATTCTGAAGCAAGATTCCATTAACACCCATAGCGTCGCCCAGAATTTCCTTGGGCACGTTATTCCAGAGGACTTCGATATTGGGAGTTTCTGCTACCTTAGCCTGCATGGCTTTGGAAGCCCGTAATTCGGTGCGGCGATGAATGAGATAAACTTTACGACATAGTTTTGCAAGGTAGGTTGCTTCTTCGGCGGCGGTGTCGCCTCCGCCAACGATAGCGACATCTTTTCCGCGAAAGAAAAATCCGTCGCAGGTGGCACATGCCGAAACGCCCATGCCCTTGTATTTCTCTTCCGATTCCAAGCCTAACCATCTGGCGGAAGCTCCTGTGGCTATGATAACGGTTTCGGCCATCAACGTTTTACCATCGTCGGCAAGCACACGGAACGGACGCTTCGAAAAGTCTACTTCGGTAACGATACCATAACGAACATCGGTGCCAAACCGTTGGGCTTGTTTTTGAATATCCTCCATCATTTCCGTTCCGGTAATTCCGTTGGGATAGCCCGGGAAATTATCTATTTCGGTGGTGGTGGTCAGTTGACCGCCGGGCTGTAATCCCTGGTAAATAACGGGCTTTAAGTCGGCACGGGCTGCATAAATGGCTGCGGTATATCCTGCTGGTCCTGAACCAATGATCAGGCATTTTACATTTTCTGTGGTTGTGTTCATCTCTTTATTTTTTATTTCGGATTGTGATAATTCTAAATCGTTTTTACAACGTGCAAAGGTAGCATATCTGGCAAATTAACCGGTAATGAAACAACGGACAAACGCTTTAGTTCGATAAAAATTTGCATTTAGCTTGTGTTCTGCTTCTTTTGATGAATCACGGAAATCAATTACGAATTACGAATTACGAATTACGATGTACGATTGTAGGTTGATATAAGATAGCGGATGCGGGATAACGCACGGCAATTATGAAATAATTCATAGCAATNTTACGAATTACGAATTACGAATTACGATGTACGATTGTAGGTTGATATAAGATAGCGGATGCGGGATAACGCACGGCAATTATGAAATAATTCATAGCAATATAATCGCAAAAACCAAATGTAATACATTTTTAAAACGAAATGTATAAAAAGTTTTGCGCACACAAACATAAACAAAAAGAGCTAATCAATCACGTTAGCTCTTTTTTTATTGTTAAATCGGGAAGTTAGCAGTTAATACTTCCGTTTTCTTTGGTCGGTTCACTTTGGCAACTGAAACCTACATCTCAAAGCTCTTCTGGCTCCAGCCTCCCTTTTTCACATACTCAGCTAATATGGGCGATGGATACGATGATAAGATGAATTTTCCCTTAATGTTTAAAAGCGTTTGTAATAGCGTTTCAAAATCTTTTAAGGTATATCCGGCATAGTGCCCCATATTGGCCTGAAAATACGGTGGATCGCAGTAAAAGAAGGATTGCTCAGTATCACGGCTGGTGATAATCCTGATAGCGTCTGTACATTCAATTTGAACATCCTGGAGCCGTATAGCGTACTCTTCGGTAAAACTATCCCTCTTATTCATAATCTTCTTTGAGGTGCACCGGGTGTTGATATCATAACCCCAGGAGCCATCAACTATCGAAGCGAAGCTTTGGGTGGCTAATACCCACACCGCCCAGGCTCGCCTAACTTCATTAAACATGTCTGGATTATTGTAGATAACACTTGCTTTACGGTGTAAATCTCTTGAGTGAAGCGTTATCCTCACCTCTTTTTCGAGGCTTACAAAATCGTTCTGAACTACTTTATAGAAGTTAATCAACTCCTTATTGGTATCGTTAATCACTTCTACTTTACTAACCTCTTTAGGCTTGGCAAAAAACACAGCGCCGCCGCCGAAAAAGGGTTCACAGTAAAGACTGTGTTCTGGAATTAAAGCAGCTATACGGCTGCATAAAGTTTGCTTGCCACCATAATAACTGATAGGCGTCTTCATTTTTGTTGTTTCTGTTTTCATTTAATTGTTATTTTTGTGAGTCTCAATTTTGGTAATAAAAAAGGTGCCAACACACCAAAAGGCTTATGCCTTGTCGTGGTGTGTTGGCACCTTTACTATGTAGCAGCTTGAGACCTGCTACATAGCGGCAGGGGTATTTTAAAGGACGATGTGTCCCAAATCTATTATTGATGGAATGCCCACTGGCGTTGAAACATGATTATAATACAAGCTTCCATCAGCGTCAATACGGAATAGACACGTGCCATATTTTTCTTCGCCATCCTTAATAAATCCTACAACATAAATATCTTTTGAAGGATGATACGCTGTTGGTAGTGTTGTTATCTTATTACTCCATCCGCTAAGAGGGCCTGATGGGCATACTACAGCACCCTTTATATGAACAAACCCACTTTGATCTTTCATAAAAGATAATGGATTATACACTGCTGTGTCAACATTTTGCCAACCTGATGTAAACGCCGGCTCTCCACTTGCGCCCACTTGATGCCAGACTTCCTGTTGCTTAAGCGCATAAATAGGGTGTGTATGTGATATTAAGCTTGGTAATATATCCCAATCCTCCCAGGGTAGTGAATTAGTGGGCTGAGAAGTATTCCACTCAAAAAAAGCTCTTCTTATTTGATGAATATTGTGGGATACTCCGTCTTCAAATACTACATTTCCATCTGGATCATACTGCGGTTCCCACCGCAGGTATAAAACAGACCCTTGCGCTGGGTTTCTGGTAAGTATTTGACTGTTGACGTGATATACTTCATTGTTATAATATATTGACCCCTCATTGATTATAATAATACCACTATTACTATAATCAAACGAAACTCCATGTAAAATCACCGGGTTTGCAGTCCCTGCTGCTATACCTTTCATTATATCATTAAATGCCTGCCTGTAGGCATCATCCATCCATCTTGTATCATCCATACATAGTGGAAAGCCACCATCAAGCGGGTTTCCCTGAGCATCGACATCTGATAATAGTTTGTTCATTTTTTTATAATTTATGGTTCGTACGTATCAATTCTAAAAGTGGTACCAGCCACTTTATATTTGTTAATTAACTTGGTGATGATTACTCGTTTTTGAAGTAATGTTAATGATGGGATGTATACAATAAAATCAACACCCATAGACTCTCTTCGGTTATAAACATACACCGATGGTTTGTTTTCCCTTCTATTATAAACATACACCTTATGGCCTTCGCGTCTATTGTACAAGCGAACACGGGTAGATTTAACCCCATCCACAATGCGACAGGCGGTAGATTGACCCGAGCCAAACACAACCTTATTAACAATAAACTCCAGTGATGCGACCTGTGGCGTTACGGAAGCTTCGAGTAACATTTCAGCGCGGAAAAGAAGAAATTTATCGTGTAGTTCTTTAATTGGCGTAACAAGACATTCAAGCCAGCCCTTCATTCTTTTTTTTCTAAGAATGGCGGGCAATAAATTGTTAACTAATTTTTGGAAATTAAGATTGTACATCTGGCTGATAGGTTAAGGCTGTTGTTAATGGAAATAACTCATCAATTTTGTAATATCCAGAATAAGGAATATGGCTAACAAGGATATCAGCGTATACACCAGCGTCGTTGACACGATACTGAAGGCTTGTCAGCTGAAAATCAGTTACACCTTCAGCGGCTAAAATAGCTGATATAAGAGAATTTCTACGTAATACGCCGTCAAATGGCATATTTTTAAGAAAGACGATAACGGCTGCATCCACGGGACGGCTCCCGTCGGCAATTAACGTCCCGTCGGGATTAATTAGCAACGGGTTAAAATACACAGTTCCTATAATTTTAAGCTTATTAGCCGCCTGATTAATAATAAACAGGTGTATTCCGGCAATTTTAGCCTTTTGCATGTATACCTGAAAAGCATTTTGCTGGTCTGTTGGAAGTGGAGAAAGTTCCCCGTTAATTTCAGTGGCAATTTTAATAGATACACCATCTGCATTTTCGGTTACAGCGCACTGCGATATTACTTGTTTTGTTGCGTCGATAGTGGCATAAGAGACTGTCCCGTTTTCATTAACCTGTAAAGAATCGCCATACTGGAAAGCTTTGGCGATTGCCTGGTACCACAACAGCCGTCCAATTTTTTGAGTAGATAATATCCCTTGTATTTCGGCAGGCAATAAATCAAAAAGAGTTTCTACGGTGAAGATCGCCACGGCAGTAATAAACGCCCACAGCCGGTAAATGGACGTTTTACTGCTTGTATTTATTACAGCTAAGTCTGCGTTTGCCTCTTTCGCGGCTAAAATGCTGTTAAATATAGTATTTACACTCCTGGCCATCCTTTAGTATCTTTTTACCTTATTTTTAAAATAAATATACAAATCCCCCGTATCATTGTTTACAAACTCATAAATATGTGTATATAAGGAGTCTGGAATATTAAAAACCTTTTCTTGTAAAGTAACAGACGGGCTTGATGCGGTGCCCGACGCTTGGTAGGCAACATCAATCCTAAATGTGTTAAGGTCAACAGACGTAAGCAGATGCACGCCATTGTAACTTGCTTTATTTCCTGAATACCCGGTAATCTTAACATAACTACCGGTAGTGTAACCATGGTGCGTACACGAAAATGTCGCGTAGGTTGGTGGCCCCGTTGTGTACTCAACGACCGACTTTGAGGTGTTGTTAAAATTGTCCCAAGCCCATACATCGTCACTGAGCAATAAACACCCTGGGTAATCAGTGGGGACTCTCAATTTATTAGCCACCGCCGTAGCTTTTATAAATAACAAACCATACGTGCCATAATCCCAGGTTAGATTATTTATCTGAAGCGTAGAAAGAGCCCCAACTGAGATGAAAAATTGTGGAAACTGACGTTCTTGACAATCACACGTTACTAATCCAGAGCTATCACTTACACCCTGCCGTAATACGATGGCCGATTGGAAAATACTTTCTAAATAAATTCGTAAACCCTCAAAGTTTTCCATATTCGGAAACTTTACTATCGTCTCCGTTGTTCCAACCTTCTTTTTAGTATAAATTACACCGTCATAGGTATTAACAGCCAACTCCCCCTCCTGTAGCTGGGCTACAGTGGGGATTTTGGCAGAAACGTTGCTATGCCGGTTTTTTACTAAAGTCATATTTCAGAAATTAAAAGGTTCCTCCGTCTACCGTGGCTGCTAATAGCGCATTGTTTATACTAATCTTTTCGTTCGCACCTGCGGCGGAAGATGCGATTAAAAAGTCGTTCACAGGATCAAAAGTTGTAACCGTGCTAAGTAAAGATAAGTCAAGTCCGATTAATATCTGAGATGCTGACCCGCTTATAGTCAACCCCGTTTTAGCGGTATTAACTATAATTTTATCAGCAAGCCAACCTTCCACGTCTGTGCCAAACGCTTTAACTTTATATGTATCTGACACTATACCTACCGTGGAAAGGAAGTTAGCTTTTGTAATTAACTTCATACGAGCCGTGCCTGTCGCAGACGAATCGATAAAAACTAAAGAATCTCCAGTGTCAAAGCTGGTACCTGCCGTCAAATCCTCCAGGTTAAGATCGAATTGATTGCCATTTACATCAATTCCGAATCCGGCAATATAAGTACTGGTACCAGCAAATTGAACAAATGTTAAGTTAGATGTTCCAAGCGCGATGCTATCAGTAGTACACACCCAGGCGGTATCGCCTTTAGCGGTGCCACCCGATACAAAACAAGCTGCGTTCAGGAGTTCAGCTGCACTGTCGGCATCCGCGGAACGAGCCCAGGCGCCGGCAGCTACGACGTAGATACCATTTGTTTTGGCGTCTGTTTGTCCAACTACCAATACGCGATCTCCGACAACTAAAGCGACACCATCTACTGTCTGCGCTGCCGAAAGGGTGATGTTTGCAGTTGCTACAGCTTTTACCGGGTCTTTCCATCGCAGTCCGGCGATCAACTGGTCAACTTCAACCTTGCTGTAAACTGAAAGGTTTGTCCGTGCAGCCGCTTTATCGCTTAACCCCGCAAGATTGTCGCTTTTCAGTAGGTAATTACTCAGGTCGCTGTATTTACCTAAGAGGATTTTTACTGTCGCGGTTTGACAGATGTATAAATCGCCGGTATCCGTAGCGAACAAAAACTCTCCAGGATTCAGTCCCGTTGATGGGAGGTTTGCGGCAAGGCCGCGTTTAATTTTAATCGTTGCCATATTTCAAAGTTTTTTGGTTTGTTGTTTTTGGTTTATATTTTAAAATTAGAAGACTCCAAGGTCGAGAATATCATCATCGAACTTAAACCCCTCAATGTCGATTCCTTCTGTGCCAGCCTCCTCAAGCTGGCTTACTTTTAATTCCTGCAGGTAGGTTTTAATGCCTGCGATGATTTCATCCCCACGAACGTGGACATAATCCGCGTCGTTCAGATTGCTACCGCTGCCGGTTCCACTGCCAGCCTGGCTACCGATCGCGGCAGCCCACTGCATTAAAACAGGCAAGTAGCTGGACAAAGATTCCTCTTGAGCTACGACGTCTTGTACGATCTTCAGCGGCCAGATGGTTAGCGATTGTCCCGGAACCAGGTCATCGGTAATGCTCTGGATTTTGTCAGTATTAGCGAGCATGACTAAGAACACCCCCTCCACACTGCCGTATTCCTGCACGGCGATGTCGAATAAGGTTTGACCAGGGGCGATATATATTGTTTTTACAATCATTTTAAAAATAAAAACCCTATTTTTCTGATTATTTTTAATAGCGAATCCTTATAAATAAAGACTAAGACAGCGGCAAAAAGGATAATTGTAAGATACACCCACCACGGTATTCCGGTTTTTGCAATCTCTTTCGTAACTTCCTTTTTACTCAGATTGTCTACCTCCTTTTTACTCAGATTAGTATTACTTTTTTCAACTGCCGCTTTATCAGTAAGTATTTTAACAGCCTTTTTTTCAACAATTTTTCGATCTATTTTTTGAGACACCAGTATCGTTTTCCCGCTGTCGGGAACTTGATAGGCTGTCTCAATATGCTCAGTAGTTGTGATTACCGAGCTGTCTGATTGTTGCGTTTTTTCTGATTGTTGAGAGCTGTGAGTAGCTAAAGAATCAGTTACCGTCTGCTTCAGCTCAGTGTACGATGATTTATTTACATGTTTACCTACCGAGCAGCTCACAATGAAGATTATTAATATTGTGAATGCTAATATTTTTAATGTTTTCATAATCTTCCTTTTAAATTGTCAATTACTGTCAATACGCTTTCACCGCCAGCCAGCGAGGCGAATACGTATATCAGATTTAGGTCGAGAGTTAAGTTAAAAAACTTAGCAACCACCATACCGGATAAGACGACAAATGAAGCAATAGAGATCACTCGTTTATGACTAACCTCGTCCGAAATGCTTACCAATTTCTTTAAAAATTCTTTCATTTAAATGATGTATAAATAGTTTTATAATTCTGTTTCAGTGAGCGTAGAATTTGCCGACGATTAACAACTTTGTTGTAACTGACGTGCACCCAGTCTGGCTGATTTTCATCTCCGAATTCCCAAATAAGCTGATCGAATTCGAGGTTTTCACGTATATAATCAAACACTTGTTTATTAGTTATTTTTCCCAACACGTCAGCGTCAATATCCATAGCCTGGCCAGTACTATGCTGCGAGTTTCTTGCGCCACCGGCGGCGGCATTTACAGCTGGTGCGCGAAAAAAAGAAGTAACAGCAATTGGGTAGTTAAAAAACTCCCTTACCGGCTCAAATATCTTTTCAGCCGTCAGTGTCATATTTTCGAGTTGCTCCTGATTAGGAACATTTTTAAGATTATACCTTACAGCAACTTGGCTTTTCGTAGCCTCAGCGTAAGTGATATGGTCGCTTATTTTGAGCATAATTTTTTAATTTTTCTGTGAATGGAAGAAATGATGATTTTACCCATATACCCGGCGGCACCACCGGCGGCACCGTAAATAACAACCTCAAGCAGCGTATTAAAGCATATCATTCCGGTGATCATACCGAAAATAGATACTATCCAGCCGCACATTATTGATAAAAGGTTTTCTTTCATTGTTAATAGTTTATATCAAAGTCAATATTAAAATTACCTGTCTTGTCAAGTGATATATCTTTAAGTTTATACCCGTCAGCCGTCAGGTTAACCTGCGCCCGTCGCTTAATTGAAGCGGCATTGTTATCCTGTTTTTTTAGCTCATATTGTAATCCTATCCCTAAACTGGGGTATTGCTTAAATTGTCCTGGAGTAGCAACCAAAAGAAGTTCTATATTCTGCTCATCACTATTCCCGACTACAAAATCACCATCAGCCGAAACAGCTAAATCGCCGTCATCATCGAGCATTATATCAGTTCTAAGTTCTGTAGCCATCAGTGTTTTACTTTATCATTTTCTAATTGTCCAAAATCTTCCTTATCGGTTAATAATTTTAATCCGATTACAATGGTTTTTTGTAAAGAGGTACCGCCATCTTGAGGAACAGCTATACCATTTTCGATAGCTTGAATAATACCATCAACACGCTTCGTAAGTTTGTCAAGTTGTTTTTTAAGTTCATTACCCTTTACCATCCCACCAAGTTTGCCATCATTAAAGACAATTCCGCCAGCGGTCATCTTTACTTTTACATCACCTATCTGCCCGCTAATTTCTTCAATGTCGGTACAATCTAAAACATAAGCATCTGCTTGATCACCCTCTATAATAGCACACAACACCTTACTCCCTTTTTGGGGATATACTGTTATTACATCATTTCCTGATTCTAAGAAAGCATTCAGTCGTACATCATAAAGCTGCGGAGCATCCTCTCGCTCAACTTCACAGGTTCGGGCGTCGCGGTCAACGGAAGTAACAACACCTTCACTTATAACAGGAAGATTTTTGCTTTTTTTTACCTTTTCTATCGCCTTTTGCGCTAATGCGGCCACTGATTCTTCACTCATACTTTAAAGCTTAAAAAGTTCTCACGATCAAAAAGTGGCGAATTAACATCGTAGGTGATTTTTACAGATTCAATCAGATAATTACCCTCCTTGTCTTTTTCTTCCGAATTCACCAACCTTAAAGTATCACCTGCGCGGGTTATTGGAATACCAAAACCGGTAATTGAGCCGGAAAAGCCGTCAAAACAGCTTTGTTTATAATTTTGCTCTGCGACCTTTTTAATAAAATCCATCGACATGCCTGCCGGCAGAACCACACTCTTTAACATTGATTCCTTTTCTTCCCGGCCAGTCTCATATTTTAAGATTTTACCATTACGCTGTCTTGAACTTACGCGAACTCTCAATTTAACATCCTCAGCGCGATGATACTTTAGATTACTCTTTTTGACTGTTGGAGTAAAAAAAGTATACGTAGAAAAATTACCGGTAAGACTCCCGGAAATATTGTATGACCAGAAACAATTAAAAGTCTTTCCGCTTATCCAACTATAAAAGCCATATTGTTCACAGATGGCGAGTAAAACACGGTAACTGCTTACGCCAGGTATTTGATAACTACCAATCGAAACATCTGGACAGTTAATGGTATATCCGGGTGCCACATACTGTAAAATTTGCTTAAGCGTAACCCCGGATTTCCATGTTTTATTAAGAGTATTTCTCTTTAAGAGATAGAACTCATCATCTACATGTAACACAAGCGGCGCTTCGCTTTCTATCTCCTGCAGGTAGCCGGAAAATTCCTGGTTCAGTTGTCCATCATACCCTAACCATATCTTTACCCTATCCCCTGTTTTGAGAAGATCAAGAAGACTTTGACCATCCAGCTTGCCATAGTTGCGCGGAAGGGTTATTGTAGCCTTATTACCCAAATCCTTTACACTCTCGTCAATTACAATCTTATTGACAGAGTTAAATTCAAGAAAATCGGTATCACTACCGATTCTTACTCTTGCACAAGGTTCAGCATAATAAAACATTATCCCTCCTTAATTCTATTAAAAGCTGCAACAGCGGTACTTATCGCATCAAATGAGAATTTAACCGTGTCGGCATAACCCTCAACAAATGATACATCAAGCCCGCCTTTTATAAACATCTCACAAATATCCATGTCGTTAAATATCGTACTCGTTACCTCATACGTACCCCATTCAGCAAACATTTCTGATATTTTTCGTAAAAGATCACCAGGATACTGATGATTATCCATATCAACTACCAATCCCTGCACCTTGATGTTGTACGATTTTAGTCCAAAATTTTCTATTACTTCAATTTCAGACTTATCAATCGGAGTTATGCAAACATTTTTATCTCTGTTAAACGAGAGCATTAAAGGTGGAGCAAGAAATTTTTTACCAATTCCGTAGCTAACAATATCAGTTCCAAAGTTGTATTTATTGCCGGATTTTGAGTTTTTAAACTCCACTTCTGCAAAATGGATGTCAGTGACAGGAAAAAGATCAATGCTTTCATCAGATGTACCCCCATCAAGACGCTCAGCATACAAGGGCATATTAACAAGCTTAGCCCATAGCCGGTTTGCCACCACGGAAGCGACATTACCGGCCACATAGCCAAAACCGCTCTGATAGCGTGCTAAAATTGTATTTATGTTAACTTGAGGCATTTTTCTTTTTAATTCCTAATAATCCTGTTTCAGCAAGCCATTCAATTTGTCGATACTTTTCCATCCAGGTGTCGTCGTCTAACTCTTCAGGAAAGGGGACGCTTAAAAAGTAACTGATTAAGGCGTCCCCGCGGCGTGTGAAGTTGGCATCCTGTCTCGTCAGGCTATCCTCATCATTAATTATATCAATAGATGGATAGCCTTCTATAAGTTTTTTAGTATCGCCTTCGGAACTTGTAATAGGTTCATGATTGCGTCTGCTGCACCAAAGAATAAGTATTCATTTGCCTTTACTTCATCTTTGTTTGTCAAGAGGCAGGAGTTGATAAGAATCTCCTTCGCCTTGTCAGGGTTCTTATCGATCCATTTTTCAAACTCTGAGGCTTCTTTCCTGCCTGGTGCACGCACAATAACAGAAAGGTAATCATCGCAGCTTTCCGTGAGTGGCAATAATGCCTGTTTTACTTTAGTTTCGCCATAGCGTTCCTTCCAGGCGGCGACCATTTCAGCAGTTACGCCTGCCGGTAATTCTACTGTTTCTTTTTTCATAGGTTTAGGCGTTGTTAAAATTAATACTCAGTACAAATAAGGTACATTGCTTTTTCAAATCCATATCGCCGGAGATGTCGCGGCCCTGGCTTTGAAACTTAGCGACGATGGTATCATTGATAATGTCGTTATCCTCGTTAAGAATAGTAACATTTATCGTAAATGGTTTTATTCTAAGAATATTGCCACCTGCGGCTTTTTCAATGATTGACATAGAAGCAAGTCGAAAGGTAATAGTTGCTGAATTGGTTTTTTTACCCATCGAATAAGACGTGGAATCATTACTGCCAAGTGAATGATTAGGTTGATGCTCTTGTTCTGTGCTATAACTGATTTCAGTTATTTCATAGTCATTTCTTCCAAACATCGTTACAACAACGTCCCCACTGTCGTAAGCTTTTCCATTTCTATTTATTACAGGCATTACAGTTTGGTTTTAAGATTAATCGTTCCTTTAATTTTCAAGATTGAAAATGTGGGAATCAAAATAAAATCAACGTTAAGGGATTTATCTCCGGTTAGAAGTGTCGATTTAGGGTCAACGATAGTTTTCCCATCACTGATCTCAGTAGCAGACGCCATATTATCAAAAGCCTGGTCTCCCAAACCTTCAAAATATTTAATAATACCGGTTGGCAAGAAGCCGGTAGTAGAGTCAACCGGCACGGTAGATTTTAGCTTTGGTAAGAGCTTTTTACGAAGCATACGGGCACCTTTGTTAAGGGTTGCGCCATGGCCGATGGAGCTAACTGAAATAAAGCCATCGTCATCCACAATGATAGGAGCACAGACATGATCGCCATTCCAGCGTATTCCGGTAATGCCGGTATAACTCATTCCAAAGACGTAACCCTTAGCATCCAAATCGGACAGCTCAGAATCCATCTCCTCGATGGTTTTGTGATTAGATAGCCCGGCAGTAAGCCAGCGGCTTTTTGTGGCAGAGCTAATATCTAAACTCTCCACTTCACCAATATTCCTGTTAACAGAAATAGCGGCTTTAGTGCCCAACATAGTGCCCACATCGGCAAATTTCTGAGATTCACCAGTGAGGGTATCTGCATAATCCCAATCCTGCCCGATGCACAAACTAACATGTGTAGCGGCTAAGAGGGCGGCTCCATCCATGATGTTACGAAGGTCTAAAGCGGCTGCGCCGGTAGCGGCATTAAAGCCACGACCCTCAAGAAAAATATTAATCGGGCGATCGGTATTCCAACTCCATTCATGCAGAGCCCGAGCAGGGGCGATAGCCTCACGGATATTCTGTTCAAGCCCATCCACGTAGGTAGGAGCGTAAGCAGCAAGAGGATTGTAAGCCACACCCATATAGTAAGCGGCACCTTTAGCAGCGATGATCAACTTCTGACCATAGGTTTCAATCATCTGTTTGGGCGTTTTGTCGTTTTCGGCAACCAATAAATAAAGCTTTGTGCCTTCGCCAGCCACCCGATAGAACTCCGAAATATGGCGCCATAGCCGGACATTTTTATTCTTATCGTTGAGCTCAGTTATACCAAGCGACTCAGCATCTTTCAATTTTGTGAGCGGGTATACCTTTCCGTTTGTAAATGTTAAGCCATCTTCCGTGTCATCTGCATTTACAAGTAACATGCAGATGTTATCTTCAGAATCACTTGTGCTTCCGCTGACGGCGCCTTTTGACAATTCAAATCCTCTAATCGGCATCGCTTAATGATTTAATAATTGTTTCTAAATTAGACCTGTGTATAGCAGAAACATTTTCCTTTTTACCACCTTCGCTATATACAGCGAGGCCCTCAGCTGTGAAATATTCACCTTTAGAATTTTTGTATAATGTGTCTATACCCAGACGATCCATTATTTCTAATTCTGTTTTAACTGAGATAATTTTAAAGTCTGGGGTTTCGGCAGATGGAGTAGTAGCTTCCGAAGCTTCATTAACTTCCGGGGTCTGAGTTTGATCAGTTACCTGATCTGGGTCATCTTTTTTCTTTGCCATAATAGTGTTTTTTAAAAAAATTCCGGCACCGGTTTCCCAGGCCGGAATTTTATATTTAAATTTTTCTTTTTTATCTATTGATATTTAAATAAAGGTTACCCAGCTTCGCTCGGGTGGTTGAACCAACACCTTTTATTGATGTTTTCAAATATCGCCACGCTACGTAAGTAGTATTAGAATTAAACATTACCGCAGTATCAGCAGTTGTCATATACCACGGGATTGCTGTAATAGTATAATACTTAACATTGTCCATACTACCATACAAGTAGAAATTCACCTGTCCGGAATCTGATACGCGTGTAGCCGAAGCCTGACACATGTATGTGTATTTGTAATCTTTATTTACAAAGAATACCTTACCTAATTCGGCTGTGCCATGAATTGTGTCTGCCGGGGTAATATACTTAAAAGTTCGGAACGTTTCTGTCTTATTAAATGACACATTAACAGTTTGTGCAGATAAAAACATTCCAGAAATGAGCATTAAAAATAGAATCAACTTTTTCATTTTTACAGTTTTAAATTAAACAAACAGGGTTAATTATACATTATCAGATACAATAGCTCCACGAGCTTCCTCATACGTAGGAAGTACAATAAAGTTGTTTCTGAAATTGATTAGGTTACGCTGGTATAAAGGATCGGTATTAGCGGCAGAAAAGTACATCTTTGTCCAACCTGATGCCTTAGCTGCGCGAGCCATATTAAAGTACACTGAAGCGCGGCGATCTGTAGCTGCTGGAATAGCACCAAAAGAAAGCTTTGCTTTTGTTGCCGGCGAAAAATACGGATTTCCGTTGTAGTCATAAAATTCAAAACTCAATTGATTATAGATACCTCCATCAGCCCTATTGTAATATTGATCTTTAAAGGCTTGTGGGCTATCAAATAAAAGATCATTGAGATGATCAGTGCACAGGACAAGTCGACGGCCATTGCCAGGATCGCCATTATTATCGACAGCTGTTTTAAATGTTAAAATATCCTTCCACGTAAGTCTTTTTCTTCCTGTACCATCATCAGCTCCAGTTGTTAGAATAACCGGCATTTTAGCAGTATTAGAGCCTGGGGCAAGGGCATGGATAGCTTTTAAGGTTTGATTTATGGCAATAGCTTCAGCATGCGATTCTTTTGTGGTCGCTATCTTATCATAAGTTAGCGCATACAACTCATCGTCAGTGATGGGAGTAGCTTTTGTCTGATATTTGTCTAAGGCAATTACAACGTCTTCAGGTGGTAAATCCTGAATGGGTATCGGGTAGGTTGTATTATTAATCAATACGTCAGGACGTACGCCAAGGTAAATTAAATGTATCGCCTGCGCTTCATCACCTACATTACTCACGTATCTTGAATAATCCTTAATTCCTTCCAAAAACGTATTTTTCAATAAAGAAGTGAAGGATTTAATAACCTCTTTAGTCCACACCTCCTGGTAGACACTGGCAATGGTTATTCCAGTTTGCGGAAAGGGAATAAAGGAACATGCTAAGAGAACAGAAGTAACCGGCAGTACCGGCAAGGAAGCGGCAGAGGCTATACCAACGCCGGCAGCCACGCTCATCAGCATGGCAATCAGAAAAGAGAGAATGAATTTTGTTTTCATGGTTTTTTAAAAAATGTTAGTTAAATCGTTAATTACAGTTCCGGTTCGGTTTTGTATTCAGCTTTGTAAAGAGCTTTGAATAAATCCGGATTGGTTTTAGGCATACTTTCCAATTCATCAGGGGCTTTTGCCTGATAATCGTTCCATGTCCAACCTTTACGATCTTCGGGGCTGGCACCACCGGCGCCACCGGTGATCTTTGATTGAATTGATTGATAAGGGTGCATGTCAGCAAGAATGGCATTCAGATCAGCGAGACCAAGTTTTTCGCCACGGGCGATATATTTGTCGCGTTGTTCTTTTGGTAATTTTCCTTCTACTATCGCCTGATCCACGGCGGCAGTAATAGCAGTTTTAGCCGTGTTGGCGGCGTTTTGCTCAGCCGTTGTGGCAGCTGTAGTGGCAGAGGCAAGTTTAGCATCTATCGATGCGTAGATTTCCTCTTCGGTGTTTGCCTCAGTAACATCCGTAAGTTTGTACCGGGCGATGATTGCTTTTTTATCCATTTTATTAACAGGGGGTTGATTAAACATATTTTGAGTTAAAGCGCTAAAGCGATCAAAAACCGCTTTTGCGCCAAGCTTTGAAGCTTCAGTAGTGTTTGAGACAGCTAAATCTTGTACTTTAGGAGTAAACTTACCGGAGGCAAGTCCAAAGGCGATAGCTTTATCAGCATCGAACCAATGATCCGTGCCGTCAAATAAAGCGTTGATCTCTTCTTCGCTCTTACCAGTTGCAGTTATAAGTTTTTGCTTAAAGTTTTTTTGCATCATGGAAAGTAAGTCGGCGGCGGCATTAAGATCAGCAACCGTACCCTCAGCATAGCCCGACGGGCAATGGATCATGATAAATCCATTTTCAGCGATCTGAGGTTTATTTTTGCCGGCCAACATGATAATACTCCCCATCGATGCGGCAATCCCATCGATATAGATGTCAACATTCCCGGAAAATCCGGCCAGAAAATTATAAATCAGATTACCATCGATAACCGATCCGCCATACGTGTGCATATGAAAATCAAGTTGTTTATAACCCGATTCTTGAATATCAGAAATGGCAGAATTAACAGCACGCATATCCATGTAGTAACCCCCCACATAGCCATATACTGTTAACACTGCCTTATCCGATAACTTTTCTACTTTAAACATTTTTCATTTTTTATTAAATTTTAAAGTTGAGATGATTTCATCATTGTTCGAGCTGCAAAATTGAATCGATAAAATAAAATGCACAAATTATAATTTGTTTACTTACAGAAATCTCGTAATGATTACATAAATTTCTGCATTAAAAACATGACAATTTTTTCTTAAGAACCAATCTTTTAAACTTTGCAGAACAAAAATTAGGAGAAAATGGCAAAGAAATCAGCTGATAAAAAAAAATGGACACGCGCAGAGCTTGAACGAATTAGAGGTCAAGCTGAGGATTTGTATATTAATAAAGGTTATACATTGAAGCAGATAGCCGCCGACTGGGATGTGAGCGAGCAAAGCTTAATAAAATGGAAAAAGGGTCGTTCCGGCGAAAAAAACTGGGATGAGCGAAAAATATTTAACGAACTAACCCCGGTTAAGCTTCGTGAAGTTTTGCTTTCTGAGGCTCTTAGCATCGCGCAGGGAAACCCACCGGCGCTAAAAGCCGACGCACTCAGTAAAGTAATGGTTGCTATCGACAAATTAGATAGTACAGTTAACCCCAGGGTTATTTCATCCGTATTCATCAGCTTCAACAACTGGCTTGTGGATATTGATCCTGTACAGGCTAACGCATTTACGAAATTTGAAAAGATGTTCTTACAATACGCTATAAGTAATTATCAGTAAGATGGCAACAAACAAATATCAGCAGCTGTTAGCCGACTTTGACAAGCACTGTCTCGCTGTATCAAGAGCAACCGAGATAAAGCTTGGTGAGTCGGAAAAAGCAAAGCATGAGCGTAAAAAAATACTCGAAGCTGATTACGCCACCTGGTTTGAATACTACTTTCCTAATTATGCTAAGGTAAAATCAGCCTGGTTCCATCGCAAGTTGGCAAACCTGATTATAAAAAACAAGGTAATCCGGTTATTAGCTGAATTGTTCCGAGGTGCCGGGAAGTCGGTGCATATTGACATGGGTATTCCTCTATTCCTGATGTTTGCGCTGAACGACCTGCATTTTATGCTCCTGATAGGAGAGACAGAAGATAAGGCAAAGAAGCTCCTCTCCGGTATCCAGGTTCAGTTACAATACAACAAGCGATTAATCAATGATTATGGAGAAAAATTCCAGTTCGGAGATTGGAGTAATGGAGATTTTGTTACTAAGGACGGGGTTCGTTTCCAGGCACTGGGCTTTGGTCAAAATCCCAGAGGTGCCAGGGAAGGTAGTGAACGGCCTGATTATATTACTGTAGATGATGTCGATAATCGTAAGCATTTCAAAAACGAGCGGTTAATGAGTGAGTCGGTGGATTATATCACTGAAGATGTATGGGGCTGCTTTGATAATATGGAAGGTGGTACCGAACGCTTTGTTTTTTCCAATAATAATACACATAAAAAGAGTATTACCAATCGGCTTAAGATATACTTTAAAACAGCTATTCAAAAAGCAAAAGCAGACGGCGAAAAATCGCCCTTTCAAATTCTTACCGTTTGTGCGGTAAAGGACTTACAGACTTTCGAGCCGGAGTGGCCGGAAAAGGCATCTGTTGATTACTGGCGCAGAAAATTCCGGGACATGCCCTATCGCTCGTTTATGCGCGAATACATGCATATTCATGTTGAAGAGGGTAAAATATTCAAGTACGAGTATTTCCAATGGAAAAAGGTACCTAAGCTCGACAAGTTCGATGCTCTTGTATTTTACGGCGACTTGTCATATAAGGAAAATGCCTGCTTTAAAGGTTTGTGGTTGGTAGGAAAGTTAGGAAGAGAATTTTATGTCATTCATGGGTTTTTGCGACAGGCATCCCGGCCAGCGATAGCCGCCTGGCTTTATGACATACATGAAGATAAAAAGCTGGAAAAATATTCTATCAAGTATCGCATTGAGGGTTTGTTTGCAATGGATGATTTTGTGAATGATTTTGACAACGAGGGAGACTTAAGAGGTTACTATATTCCTGTGGTTGCCGACAAACGTACCAAGGCAGACAAAGATGATCGTATCGAGGCAATGGCGGCATTCTGGGAACGCCGGAACTGTTTCTTTAATGAGGATGAAAGAAACAATTATGATCAGATAGAGCTGCGCGATCAGATGCTTGCTTTTGAAAAAGGTAGCGGTGTAGCTAAGGACGGCCCTGACGCCTTAGAAGGCGCATTTGCCGAATGTAACAGAACTGCCCGTGAGGACAAATTTGATCCATATATTACATCAATCGAAGATTTTACAAAAAATTCAAAAAATAGATTCTAATGAGTAGATTTTTAAAGGATGGCGATTATGATGTTCAGATACGCTCAGAGATCGCACGGATTATAGACCCGACGTTGGGAAGCACAAAATTGCTGGGAGCTGAAAAGATGGCTATCGCTCAGATCAGAAATCATATCGCTGGCAGATATGATTGCGATAAAATATTTACTCCTGCCGGCGATGTGGATAACAGGGATCAGTACATCGTAATGATTACAATTGACCTTGCCCTGTATCACCTATGGAGTAAGGAAGGACCTAACAACATTCCAAAAACACGCGAGCTGCGTTACGAAGATGCGCTGAAGTGGCTAACTGCCGTGCAAAAGGGGCAGAATGCCGACCTGCCAGCCCTCACAAATGAAAGTGGAGAGGATGAAAGCGACGTCAGGTTTTGGAGTGAACAAACAAAAGAAAGTAACCGGTTTTAATCACTTTTTAAATACTATTTCAACGATGATAAAATTCTTATTATTTACAATCCGCTTTCGCTATGCAAAGCACAAAGCTAACACGCTTCATAAACACACAAATCGCCAATATTATGTTATTCGCTGGCAAAAGAAACTAAAGGTGTTTTCTGCTCATCAACTCAAAGAGATGAGAAAACAAAAGATGATCACAATAGACTGGGTAAAACTCCAGGAGGTTGCACTCTATAAAACAAAATAGGACATGGATATCAGTAAAAACATACAACAGTCAAAGAGTTACCTGTGGGGTCTCTACAAAACGGAAAAACATCCAGTTTCATTAACTTCTGGCCAGGGTGCAAGCGGAATAATGGTTCAACTTGTAAAGGAGTTTACCGACAAAACCCGATCCGATATAAAAAAATGGCGAGAATCTATGGATGCTGCCGACGATGTCGATAATCCGCGCTGGTATCTCCTGCAGGATTTATACGATAATCTTCTAACAGATGGCCACCTTGCCGCTGTTATCAATATCCGGAAAGCGGCGACGATGTCGAGGCGAGGAATAATTAAGGATGCTAAAACAGGAAAAGAAATTCCTGAGCAAACTGCCTATTTCGAGAGTGAATGGTGGTATAACATGATGGGGGATTTACTTGATAGCGTTCTTAGATTTTATACCGTCATGGAAACCACTAACCCTACTTTCGCATGGCAACTCATTCCGCGCCGCAATTGCGTGCCTCAAACCGGAATGGTTTATTTTGAGGTTGCCGGCACCAAGGGCGTAAAATATACAGACCCTGCCTTTGCAAAAAATGTAATTGAGCTGAAAAGCACTGGCAGTAAGTATGGAATATTAAATAATATAATCCATCAGCTGATCTGGAAGCGGAACGCGCAACAGGTATGGGCTGATTTTGCTGAGAGGTTCGGTATTCCGCTAATTACCGCTGAAACAACCCGTACTGACAAACCCAGCCTGGATAAAATCCAAAAGGCTATGAGAAATCTCGGGCAAGCGGCACAGGGACTGTTGCCTGAAGGAACAAAAATCACTATTCATGATTCAGTTCAGAAGGGTGATCCACACAAGGTTTTTCTCGAACAGATCAACCTTGCCAATGATGAAATAAGTAAAAACATCCTTGGCGGGACAATGGTGATCGATAATGGAAGCTCAAGAAGTCAAAGCGAAGTGCATGAACGAACCTTAGATGAAAAGATTGCCGAGTCAGATCGCCGCATGATTGAATTCTTTGTAAACGGTAAGCTTATTCCTTTAATGCGCACCTGGGGCTTTAAATTTACCGACAATAGCGTATTCTGCTTCGACAGGATGGAAAGTATTTCCCTTTCTGAACACTGGAAAATAGTAAGTGATGCTTTACAGAATTACGAGATTGATCCTGACTGGGTAAGCAACCGGTTTAATTTCCCAATTATTGGTAAGAAAGCAACGGCAGCCACCCAGGAACCAGGGAAGCCGGCTAAAGCAGCCTTTTCGGCAAATTTTCAATAGGGGACGGACCGACGGCAACAGCCGTCCCCATTAAACTATATGAGCCGTGTCCCTGCTGTGGTGGATTGTATCCTACCGCAGAGGCTGATTTACCCGCTTCTTTTACCCAGAACCTTACCACGGAACTGGAAAGGGTATTGGATGAAATATGGAATGGTACCGCAGGGCTCACCGACGCCGGAATACTGAAGCTGGTTGGCTCCGTATTACAAAGTCAGGTGATAGAAGGCTATGGCAAAAATTTCATGCAGGTGGACTGGGATACTCCCGACGCTGAAATGCTGACCCGGTTAACCCGCGATGTGTGGAACTTTAGCGCGGCAAAGAACTATCAGCAGATGCGCGATATGACGCTTGCGATGAGAGACGAAAACGGGAAACTCAGAAGCTTTGGCGACTTCAAAGATATAGCCGGATCGATTAACGAAAAATACAACTCTTCCTGGTTACGGACGGAGTATAATCAAGCGATCGGATCGGCGACGATGGCTGCCCGCTGGAGTGAGTTTGAGGCTAACAAAAAGATAATGCCATTTCTTCAGTATAGCACCGTCGGCGATAAAAGGGTAAGGGATTCGCATCGTGCGCTGGAGGGGATTATCAGAAAAATAGATGATCAGTTCTGGGCTACGCATTATCCGCCAAACGGCTGGGGTTGCCGCTGCAGCGTAAACCAGCTACCGAACAGCAACGCTAAGGAAACCAAGGAAATTCCAGACGCCCCTATTCCGGCAATGTTCCGTACTAACCTGGCTCAATCGGGGCTTATCTTCCCGGCAGGGCATCCATATTATGACGGTATACCAACGGATGTGTTAAGACGATCTATACAGACAGTACCGGCAGATGCAGCTTACAACACTATATATAAATCAGAGAACGGAAAAACGGTGCAGGTTCACCTGCTGCATGGTATAGATGAGATGGCGAAAAATGTAAACGCAGCTAAGCTTCTGGCTGATGCTGGTTACAATGTAAAGTTATTACCCATCCTGGATGATGATAAAATCAGGGAAAAAATATACGGCACAAAGGATTTTGTAAAAGGTAAAAACCCTGACGCTTTAATAAATGGGAAAATATTTGATATAAAAACAACGGTTAGCAACAAAAATGCTATCCATAATTCTATCAAGCGTGGTCAAAAACAGGCGGATGGTATAGTGATTCATTTATCTGAAAAAATGGAGGAAGAAAAAATACGGCAATACGTTAAAGGACAGATGACACAATCAGTATACATTGACGATGTGTGGGTGATAAACAAAGAAGGTAACCCGTTAAAATATAACCGGAAGGGGTTTGGACTGCCCGAAAAATCAAAACGGCCAACAAGTTAAAAACCAGTTAGCCGTTTTGGGAGGTCTGGGATATACCCTAACCGGCTACAAAGATACAACAGAAAAATCAGTTTTCGACAAAAACACACAAATATTTTAAAAAAATGGACGGACAAGCAAAAGTACAGTTAATTCTTGAAATGAAGGAACGTATCAAAACCGGATTATCAAGAGCTAAAGAGATTGTTAACAGTAATGTGCGGGATATGAAAACCTGGTTGAACAAATTAAAAACATCGCACATTGAAACTTTTAAAGCCATGAGAGATGAGATACCTGGCTTTGGAAGGGCGATGGAGTTATTAGGTAATCCATATATACGGCTTATGGCGGGAATAGCGGGGCTGGGAATTGGATTTAAAAAAGCCATTGCCGCGGCGGAGCAATTCGATAACTCGTTTTTAAATATCGAAAACCTGAATCTTGACAAAAGTAGGCGGCAAATATCTGATTTAAAAAACGAAATTCTTGATTTCTCTTTCAGAAAAGGATTCGACCCTGATAAGGCGGCGGGGGCAGTATTCGACGTTCAGTCATTAACCGGGAAGTATGGCAGTGCCGCAGAAGCGATTGTTGGAAAGGTGGGAAAATTCAGCCAGTATGTTAAGTCGGATTTTAATGAAACCATACGTGGAGCGGCAAAGGCAATGGCGAACTTTGGATTTTCAACAAACGATGTTAATAAATATCTGGAAAGTAGCCATAAAACAATGAGTACCGCCCTTGTTACCTACGACCAGCTTGCCAAGGTACAAAGCGATTTCGCCGGAGCTGCTAAAGGTGCGGCGCAGGACTACAACAGCGCAAACCAGGCCTTTGCTTTATTTACCGTAAAAACAAAGAGCCCGGAAGAGGCGGCTACCTTAACAAAATCCCTGTTTACCGACCTTTCGAGGCTCCAGGTTCAAAAAACATTCAAAGATGTACTGGGTGGCAATGGGGTGTTTGATAAAGCGGGAAAGATGAAGCAGTTTAGCCAGATAGTTACCGAGTTGAATCAAAAACTGCTGACGGCGAAAACAGACTATGACCTTTCAAAAATCCGGGGACAGTTCCAGGGAAGTGAAGGGCTGAACGCATTGTTAGCAATAGCTTCCGACAGAAGCGGGCAAACACTGGCAACACTCAAACAGTTTGATAACGTAGAAGTGGATTTTTCAAAAATTAAGGAAAATGCCGAAAACAACCTTGGTTATGTTAACGAAATGATAAATAACAGGCTTAGGACGTCTATGGTACGGCTTGGAGAAACAGCTGCGCCAACATGGATAGTTATTAAAAGAGACCTTATCCTTCCATTAACAGAACATCTCCAAAATTTGGTTATGATATACGGAAGGTTAACTGGAAATATAGATAAAACCACATACCACTGGATGAAGATTAATCATTCTAAGGATGTCGAACTGTCAAAAACTGAATGGGTAAAGGGTAAGGAAGTGGGATACTGGGATTCCCGGATTGATCGTGCTAATAAAATGTCGAAATCGGAATGGGATAAAACATGGAAAGAGTTAGATAATAACTATCGTGAAATAATGGCAACTTATAAAAACCCTAAATCAGACAAAGAAACTAAAGAATGGGCATGGGGTAAATTAGAGGCATTTAAAGATATAAGACCACGATTACTGGAGGCACGTGGAAATCCTTGGGCTGCAACCCAAGCCAATACTAATGATAAAAATAAAAACCCCACAGCGCCTACCGGGGACGATCTTACCAATAAGATAACCGGTAGTGCAAAGCAGATAAAAACAATTAATATCAACATCGACAGCTTCGTGAAGGGAGGAATTAACACCCAGAATACAACTTTACAAAAAATGGACGAACGGCAGATTGAAGCCTACCTGCGCGACATGTTTATGAGGATTATTGCCAACGTAGAAACTGCATATCAGTAGAACAATGAACGAAACCGCCGACTTTATAAACATGATGAACCGCATAGCCACTGCCGTGGATCGCATTCCACAGAAGGCGGCTGTGGTTGCCGTTAACTTCAGCAAGGAGCGGTTTGTGATGCATAACTGGGTGGATAATACCCGCCATCCCTGGAAGGAGCGTAGTAAAAATCCGGGATGGGGAAGGCGTGAACGGAAAGGAAGGGGATTACTGGTGGATACCGGCAGGTTGCGACGTAGTATACGCATAATTTATGTGAGTGAATCTTACATTATAATCGGTACCGATGTTCCTTATGCCAGGGTACACAACGAAGGTTTTAAGGGCGAAGTAACACAGCACGTACGGGCATACACCCGTGGCAGGTTTAACAACGCAAAAAAAGGTACCGGCGTTTATAGTATCGGCAGCCGGAGGGAACATACCAAAACGGTAAGGGAACGCAGCGGCGATGTGAAGGTAAGCGCTCATACAAGAGTTATTATACAAAACACACCTGCCCGGCAATTTATAGGCCCTTCCGCCGTGCTGATTCGGCGCGAAGAGCGAATGATGCAGGCAGAGATAGTACAAGCAATTAAAAATCGTTAAAAATGGAAATCGTTTATCAAAAAATTTTAAAAGTATTTGCGGATCATCCGGAAGTTTTCACCGAACGTGGCCTGCCGGTTCCGCGGCAGATAGATATTAACCTTGGGCAGCCCGACGATCCGGAAGGATGGGAAGTCTTTTTCCCAGGAATCTTTATTGCCTGGAGTATTAAAACGGCTGGAGATGACCCAGATGTGCTCACACTTGAACTATCTGTATTGCAGGAACCAGGGGCGGGTACCGAGAGCTTCAGTAATAGATTGGATGAGGGGCTGGAATACTTAAAGATGCTTAAGGCGGTAAAATACCTGATAAACGGATTAAGGTCGGACGTTAGTAGCCCGCTTACCTACAAAGGAGAGCGGCCGGGAGCCAACCGGATTATGCGATACCACGTGCTGGAATACACCTGTAAGATCGATTCCTACACCGACAGCATACACAAACATAAGTTAACGCCGGCTGTAATTGAAAATATTAAACTTGGTGGTGGAAAACTTAAGGAAACTAATCCGGAAGGGGAATTGGATTTGGAGATTGAGATATTTGGAAAATAAAAAAGCCCCGTTATGGGGCTTTTTTATTTCAATTATCTACTTCAGAATAATTTATTTCTTTACCATCCACAATGAGTACTTCTCCATTAAATATCAAATTATCAATTTTAAATACATCATTATTGCCATCTATGTAGATGGTATATTCATTTCTCATCATTGCACCAAATGAGTTTTGAGCATCAACGTAAGAATGTATTGATATGTAGCTTTTCATTAGGCTTCCTCTTAATTTAATAAATTTTCCATCAAACGATGGATAAATAGCGGTGGATGGACATTTTAATATCTTTGAAACGTTTTCTTTTGAAAAATCATAAGCCTTTCTCATCACAGCTTCCTTTTTATTACGCTCTGATATTTTTTTATACTTTGGAATCCCAATGCCTATGGCGCTCCCGATAATAAGAATCCCTATAAAAATAAACAAATAATACTTGATTTTCATACTTTTAAATTTTACCATACAAAAATAAAAAAAAGTCCCACATGTTGCAGGACTTTTTCTGAAAAAATTATCCTTTACAAACCCGCAAAGCCGGGCGGTTCCTTTCCCGCAGATCGTCGGCACGGTACCGCTCGTTCATAGCCATAGCCAGTCCGTAAAGCGTGCTACATAATTGTTCCTGTGTCTTTATCAGCTTCATCAGGAGTTGCAGTTCGTCGTAATCGGGTTTCATTTCACTTTTCATAACCTGCCTCCAATTTACCACACCTTAGTTTTGATATTACCTTTTCTTTATTAATTGGTTTATCAAAAATCAATTCAAATATTTCAAGCATTTGCATGCTGGTAAAATGGTATACATATGGGTCTTCAATATCGCGGGAACGTTCTATACCAAATATATCTCTATACACTGTACTTATAGCACTATATTTTATCTGAGTTTTAGCATATTTAAGAAAAATCTCAATAGCGTTGATGTTACCAAACCATGTCAATTGCTTTCCAACTTCAATTTGCATAAGGTTTTCCATTCCTATTCGTTCTTTATGGGTAGGCGAAACACTACCAGCTGAACCAAAAAGCTTAAACACTGGCGATAGTTTTGTAAATAGCACACCATTGGTATAATAACAATACGTCATTCCCTCGCCAAGTTTATTCAGAAACAATTGATTTTCCACATAACCCGCATTTTGAGGAATTACAACAGGTTTTTTTATTGAGCGTTTAAGTAGTTGATTTACCAGCATTTCATCTACTTTAATAGCAAATTCAGGGCTTAACCATTGCGCAAAACGCATAGCTAAGCGATAATCATTAGCCCAAGTTCCTTGTTCATCGGGATCACCACCGTGTCTAACTGACAATAAATCAGCCGTTCCTACTTTTAGAGGAACGGAAAGAGTGTTAATATACTCTTTTGATTCTTTGGTTTTTAACCAATTTGATGGTTGTTTTGATTTACCAAACGGCTTAGCCATTTTGGTGAGATTAACACTAATATTGCCATCCATCATTTGAATAGCAAACTTACTTTGGTCAATTTCGACCACTTGCAGGCCTAAAACCTGCTTTTCATTCTTCTTTGAGATCATTTTAAAAAGAATTTAAGATTAATAAATGAGTAAGGCTACATTAGGTGTGATCTCCAATTCAAACGCGGGGCGTCGAATCAGTTCCGTTGTTTCCTCCGGAACCACCAATAGCAGCCTTACTTTATTTTTAAAAAGTTTATTCAAGTGATTTGCCCCTGAATGTTTAAATTGAAGATCAAAGGCAAAAGTAATACTAAAAATTTCAAATTCGACAAAGAGCGGAAAATATTTTTCAAAAAATAGGATAACTTATTTTTAATCAGGCAAGTTGATTTTATTCAACTTGCTTAACGCTTTGATGTAAAAAGTTAGTTTTCAATTTTCTTTTCAACTTGTTTGTCAACCTGTTTATAAATCTTCTTTACAAACGCGGCGACGGTTATTCTGTCAATATCATTATGAGTTAATTTAAGAGTTTTATTCTGCGTCTTAATAATACGTACAAGCCAATCACGCTGAATGCAGAACTCGTATTCCAAGAAAGATAAAATCACATCAATTTCGATTTTATATTTTCCGAGCTCGTTGTACATGTATATAATACGCGAACGTTTTATTTCCTTCAATCTCTCATCCTGCATATTTTTTACTTTTTCTTATAGGTTAAAAACACCTTTTCGTATCCGGTCTGCTTTTTCAACTCACTTCTGAATTGAAGCATAGCCGCTGCATTTTCAAAAGATAGATTGTCTTGAATTTTAATTAATTCATAAACAGCTTTTTTATCAATCATTTTATAACCTTGAGCTGTTATTATCCTGTAACTCATATTCCTTTTATTGAAATTTTAGACTTATACATAACCGTAAACTCACTGAGCTTCGACGCAGGCGAAAATATTTCACGCCGTCCCATTTCTTTTGAAGCTGAATTAGCAGATTGCTCAGCGGCAAGGTTGAGGCGTTCATCAGCGTAATCAGTAAAACAGGCGATCACTTTAGCAATATTAAGACTTTCAAAAAAGTTACCCCAAAATCCTGTCTTTATTCTTTTAAAAATCAAATATATATCTGGCATCTTTAAGAAATAAAAATCATTACAGATAATCTCTGCCGATTGATCGATCATTTTCTCAGTGAGCGGGTTTTTAAGATTTAGCAACTCATTAAGTTCAATAAGATGTAGCTTAATCATAGCCAACACCTTCCTTTCACCCTGCTGTTTTCTCAACAGAGCAAGTGTTGTTTTATCATTAAGAGCTAATACATCGCTTATATCTCTGACTTTCAACAACGATCTGCGTAACGACTCAGGATTGTAAATCGCTAAGCAGTTGTTGTTTGTAGTCGTTAGAGATGTTGTTTGTTGCTCTGCCATTCTTACTATTTTTAATCTGTAAAACAATATCATTAAAACGGCTGCTGATAGCCGTCAGGTTAAAGGCATTATTGATATACCATAGCGGTAATCGCTCAACAATTACCTTAAAAGATGCCTCTGTATCTGTATTACTCGGCATCAGCTCAATCTTCTTTATAATCTCTGTGAGCGCCTTTGCGTCCTTGCCGGTAAAGTAATACACCAACCCGGTTTTATCGGTATATACCCTCATAAAAGCCTCTTTACAAAGATTAAATAAGCTCTGTTCCATCTGCTCCAATCGCTCGGCTTCTTCAGCAGCGATACCCAGGGCGGCCCCGAGGGCATTGCGCAGTTGTTGTTTCGTCGAAGAGTTCCTTTTGAAGATTTTTACAGCTTCTTCGTGCGTCATAGCCATTCCTCCTCAATTCTTTTTTCTGTTTGAATTAACCACTTCACAAACTTCTTAGCCATAATCACAGCAAGAAGAGTTGTAAGAGTGATGATACTGATAATAATTGTTATCATTTTACAGATATATAAATTCAAAATCAAGCATTTCAGCTATCTCATATTCTATTGATACACCACGACTATCCGACCAGCCAGGTAAAAGAGCGATAGCATCACAGCTCATCATTGCCTTAATACATGTTCGCATCGCCTTATTCCAGTCCATTCCCCGAGACACTAACTTGATCGGATTAACCACAACATATCGCTTATCAAGCAACCCCTCTTCGGCTGTATTAAAGGCCTTGACTACATCATCGTAATCCAAACCTGTGATTTTTCCGGCCAGATAAACCTTTTTCATATACTCGAAAAATTAAGATCGATTAACTTGTATGCGCCATCATCCTGCCGCTCCCAAATACGGAAGTAAGTACGTGAGTCGGGACGGCGGATCGCTTCCGTTAACAAGCGTAACGCTTCCTGAAAAAGAGGGTGATTAACTTTTGACTGCCATTTGAGCAAATTCATTACTTTTTTTACATCGAGTTTTCCTTTTGATGTTGCGAAAGCGTCTGTAACCATCTCTTTAATAAAATCTTGCTTTGCATCGAGATTTTCATTCAAAAACTCATCGAGCTTGGCCTTACAAGCTGCAATTGTCAAATCGTCGAACTCTATCCGATCCGAGATGGCTACCTCAATTTTAATTGATCGATCAAAGTTGAAGATGGTAAAATTACCTTTTTCTGTTATCACCGTTTTAAGCTCCGTTTGCGCTAAATTATATATCTCGTTGCAATACTCTTTAACTATCGTTTTAAAATTAGTTAAACGATGATTTAATATAACTGCTTCCTTCAGCAGTTGACTTAAGCGTTGCTCTTTTAGACGGGCAAGAGGCGTGATGTATTTAATAGGGACGGCTTGACCTGTCTCATCTATCCATTTCTGATCTTTTACTTTTTGTATCATTGTTTTTATCTTTTAAAATATTTATAAATCATTCATTTGACGGCTATTACAAGCCTCTTTATTTATTATAAGTTCCATAAAATTTGTTTTTAAAGTGTTTAATAAATTTGTAAGACAATTAAAAACATCATCATAAACTACAATACACCCTCTTTCAATTACATTGTTTGTCTTAATTGGAATTCCTTCATAAGTTGGGCATTTACTTGTCTTATAATTTTGTATTGTTGATTCTAATTTCTGTTTAAAAGAATCAAAATCATCAGAGTTCATCAATATGATAGGTTTTTTCATTTTCCTAACCTTTTTGATTTTTAACTGTTGCTTTATCCTATTATCCATTATTTGTATATTTTTACGTTAGTAGCTAATCAACATTTTCAATTACTTCTATTACTTTTTTAATAGTACATTCAATCCCAAATTCCATAGCTCTGTATCGGTCGGTTATACATCTATCTTCTAATCCACAACCAAAAGCATGTGTGTTTATATCCATATCATTGACAGCATCTAAAAAACGTTGTCTAACAATAGATTTAAACCATTGCTTGTTAAATAGGTAATTTACAATTCTATCTTTCATTTTTTCAGCTGTTAATTGTTTTTTGTATTTTTACATTTTTGAAATTAATTAATTTTGTGATTAAATTTAACCCTAATCACTTAGGTTATTTTATTATAGTTTAAAATGCGACTATTATAATTCACCCAAATAAAGAGACATATCATTTATCATCCCTTTAATTATTGAGTTATCAATATTCCATGCGTTTACCCAATCGGCTTCGGTTGCATTCTCACTAAGTGATTTACAAGAAGTACAATAATTAAATCCTGCGAGTTGTTCTAATTTTTTTATTCTTCTTTTTATATCGCTTATTTTATTCATATCCTTTTTTAAAATATTCAAAAATCTCATTTGGGCATCAAACATATTTTTATACATTTTTTCTCGTGTCATTCGTTCTTTTCTTTCCTTAGGTGTATAGTTGAATATTGGACAAACTAAATGACCAGCACATTTCTTTATGCAATCACAACAACAGTCTGTAGAACTTTTACATCTCATTTGACAGCTATTATAAGCCTCTTTATTTATTATAAGTTCCATAATCTGAGAATTTAATTAGTTCTTTTTTCTTTTCCACTTCCAGCTCTCTATCTTATCTTGAATCCAGGCGATAAACAATATTATCAATAATACTACAATCGCTATCGCCAATATACTTAGTCCAATTATATCTCCCATAGTCCATACGAATACAGACCTGGAACAAGAAGAAAAAAGAACTAAGCATAGTGTATAACCGATGTTTAATTTAATATTTTTCATTTTTAACTATTTAAAAAACACATGATTTAATAACACATTGACGTTTTCCTGTTGAGAAATACGGATATATTTAAAAAAGGATTTTTCCGTCTTATGACCCGTCAGTAGCATGATGCGAAAAGTCGGTATGCCGGCGAGATACATGTTTGTAGCTCCCGACCGGCGGGCTGTATGGCTGCTAACAAGCTGCCATTTTTCGTAGTTCCTACTAACAACTGAAAAACCTACCGTCCTCTCAATATGAATAATAGCGTTTATTCCAGCTTTTTTGCAGATACCTTTTATGACTTTGTTAAAGTTTTGCTGAGAGGTAGGAGGAGGAAGTTCATTATTGTATTTAGTGAGAATTTCACGAACGTATCTATGAAGAGGAATACGAACAACAACGCCTGTTTTTTGCGTTTTTATCAGTATATTGTCTTCGTTAATATTTTCACTACGTAGTCGTGAATAGTCGCTGTACCTTAATGCTGTGCAGCAACCAATAATGAAACGATCACGTATTATATCAGCTTCATGAGATAGAGCTACATGATACACTTTTTCAATTTCAGCTTCATCAAGATAAATAGCCGAAACGTCCTCTTCATTTACTGCGATGTGTGAAAATCCTAAGCACACATTATAACCTGCACGCTCAGCAGCACGAAGGACAACTGACAGCTTATTATATATCGTGCGTATCGTATTCGCACGATGCTCGTATCTAAGCTTTAAAAAGTACAAGAAATCTTCCGTAAATTCCTCCGTAAATGAGTTTGTGAAAGCTTTTTTATCATTAAGACTCTCGTACTCTTTGATTTTTCTTGATAAGTTCAAAAAAGACATAATGTAACGATGTGATCGATACGTCGAGACTTCTTTAATGTACTTATCGTTAATAAAATCAGTACATCTTATGCTTTTGTTAAAAAGTTTCATAGCGCTTCCACTTTGATAAATATCAGCTTTGTAACCTTTACCTTTCCTGAGCCATTACAGATCATACATGTTTGATTACGCAGATGACTGTCGAGATAAGAACCGACCCCATGACAGTTCCGGCATATCTGATTTTCATCACGCACAACCTTCTTAAAATCGTACATAGCTTCTGTAGCAATCGCTACACGCTCATCTTTTGTTAACTGATCTACTGTCATGACACGAGTGAATTAAGATTAAAGTTGATAGGAAGTGAAAAGTTTGTATCAGCTAACTGTTTACAACGAGGAGATGTGTAGCTATTGATTTGAGCAAGGATTTCGTTACGCTCATTAGCCTTTTTAATGAATTCGGTTGAACGAGTGTTTTCTAACATCCATTCAAGTAGCTCATCTGCCCGAGCTTCTAATTTTTTTGGTGATTCCATTTGTTGTTTTTTTTAAGTTATTAATTATTAATTGTTAGTTGTTTTTATCGTTTTTATATAAGCATACATATTATCTGTTGCTTTATTCAAATCCTGTTCTGCGCAACCTTTATGTCTACCCATTAGTGAGTAGATATCTGCTATTATTTTTTTGCATCAGAAACACTGTTGTTGATAGTATATTTTTTTAAATCTTCCATCACTAATTATTAATTGTTAATCTTTCAATTTCAGCCTTAGAAACCTCCCTTTTGTAAAGAATGGAGTTTAGCTTTTTCCGGAGTTGTTTTAACTCGTCTATATTCATCTGAAACAGTAGTTTTCCTGCTATTTTATTACTCATAAGGAAGTTATTAACAGCATTCCAATCATTATTTGTTACGTAGATACCCAGCTTATTAATAACAACAAGTACACTACTCCTAAGCGATCGGATTTCATCTTCACCTGTGTTTGTATTAAAACGAGCGATAAGTTCATTAAGCTGCTCAATTGTAAGTTTAGCCGTGCTATCAACACCGTACTCCTGCAAATAATCCATTCTATCCTCATCTAAGCCGAGTTTAATCCAGATTGCCCGTAGTTGCCTTACCTTTAACTTTCTTGTAGCTTCAGTATTCATATTTGTTAATCCTATTTTTTTACCAGAGCCAAGTAATTCGATAAAACGGTTAGTGGCAATATCACCAATAAAACCACCACGCAGTTTACCATCTACGTAGACGTTGAGCTGCTTTGACTCTGGATCGTATGTGTATGTAATCTTCTTTTCCATAACCTTAATCTATAAATGATTGAATATTATACCCCCCCCCGCAAAGCCGATCCAAAACAGACCGTTGCTTCACTGAGTCGCTGACTATGTCCAAAAATGGGACGTAGACGGTCCGCTTTTTCACTTCTACTTTGTAAATACCTTTCAGCTTTCTGTGAAGGTAGCACCTTTGATTTTTAGTTAGTTTTGCCATGATTTTTAGTATTTTAAATCAGTCCAGTGAATGATTTTGCCTATAAAATTTTTGTATTCAAACCATTCTAAAAACTCTTCATAATTATTAAATCCATCATTAACAATGAGTTTAGCTATTAAATTTATTGTCAATACTCTTCCATCAACAATTATTACAGGATTGTATTTATCTCTAATCCAAATTTCAATGTCTTGAACCGAGCAGCATTTACTTAAAAAAATTGGCGATATTCATTCGTTCTTACTCCAACAGCAGCATGTATTATCCGTCCAGCACGCCATCTATTTAATTTATCTTCACGGATGGTGTGTATTTTCTCTCCTTTTTCAATTTTCTCAACAAAATTGGTATATCTACCATCTTTCGTTTTTGTTTTAAATCCAAGTATCATAAATTTAAGTTATTATTAATTATTTGATAATTATTCTCCCCAATATCTCATAGCGCCCTCATGCCAGATTATATATTCACCGCCATTGGCGCCGATGTAGCGACCTTTACTGAAAGCTGTATAGCCTTCAACCCAGATTTTTAAAGTTGCATCAAACATTATCGACCTTGCAGCCCTCCCCTCGGGCCTTTTGCCATCCGCATGAGATATGAGGATTATTAATTTATTACGATGTTTTTCTTTAAATAATTTATACTTTTTGTAGGACAGATCAGCATACTGAATACTGTCTATTACATATATATCAGCGCTTTTACGCCTTTCCATTCGCTCAGATAACTCATCAATACTTTCACCTTCAATTAAGATCACCTTTTTAGCAACCTCACTCATGCCAGTCTTAATAAAAGACTGCTGCATCGTATGTGCTCCACCCTCTTCCAGACTATCAATAGCTACTTTACCAAATGTGGCTAAGTACTTTATAAGCTGAAGTGTAAATGTTGTTTTCCCGTTGCCGGAATCACCCCAGATAAACCAAATTCCGGTTCGCTCAGGCTTGCTAAAAGCCTCAAGCCACTCGCCTTCAAAGTCAAAAAGCTTGTACTTTTTATTCAATAAATCTGTTACCGATAATGCGCGTGCCATAGTCTTATAAATTTAGCATATTAAAAATAGTACGAATAAAATTTTCTGTTAAAGGCTGTCCGGTTCGTTCAGCTTCACGCATAGCAGGTACCAGTAGATCGTGTAACTCACCATAATTATCGCAATTATCACGCACGAAATTTAAGATAGAATGACTGTTTAAATCACCATTTAAAAACTGTTTAAATGTTTTATCAATAGCCGGTAAAACTCTTATTCCAAACTTTATACGACGATAAAGCTGAGGAATACCGTCCTTGTTCTTTTTACGCATCTTTTCAAGGTGCCGGGTAAGCTGATCAGTACCCATAAGAATTATAGAACACACACCATTAAGATTGTCGTACAACTCTTTCATGTTACACAATGCAGGTTGACGCATATACTCAGCTTCATCAAATATAATTTGAGGCTGATGTCCGTCTGATTTTAGTGTTTGTAACTTGCGTGTTACGGCACGCAGCGTTTTGCTTTTAGATTTCTCTGTAGCAATATGAATCTTATCACATATCTTTTCTAATAGGTCTCCGATGTTATCCTGAGATGAAACAGTAATAATAAAGCAGTCAAGTGGGTAATTTTGCGAAAACAGGTTAGCTACATAACTCTTACCACAACCAGTCTCACCAATTATCACATTAGTGTAGCCATATTCCTTAGCATCCTCAAGCGTTGCCAGGATGCGCTTCATTTGTACGGTGGGTACAGTCGGCCAATAGTTTTTTACAAGCTGATAGTTTATCAGCTTAGCAATTGTTTCATAATACTTATCAGCAATTTCCACCTCCTTTTCGCCTACCTGTATAGTAGTTTTTCCTGAGCGCATATTGCTGATATAACTGCTGTTAACACCTGTTTTTTTAGCTATCTCATTCGCCGAGATGCTGTATTGTTGCATATACGCCTCTAATGCAGCAATAATTTCATTTTTTGTTTCGTTTTTCATTTTAATAAGTAATTAGTTTATAAGTATTTGTTAATATCAATTTTACTATCTAAGTATTCTTCCTGTTCCTGCCTCCAGCTCTTTTTCTCCTCTTTTTCTTGCTTTTGCTCCTGTTTTTTCAGCAGTTTCTGAGCTGATAAGCGGGCGGCACTCTTATTATCTTTATGCTGCCCAGCGGAATCCGTTAACACCAGCTTGGTAAGCGTATCAGAAAGTTTTGGATTGTCGTTAAATACAGCCTCCACCAGTTCGTAATCCTTAGCCATACCCGCCGTAATTTCAGCCTTAATGCTTTTATTGAAGTTTTTCACTAATTGAAGCTGATCACTATCGCCATCGTTCCTGTCGCGTAGGGCCATTGGCTGTACATATTTTTCTGTGAGCATAAACCGAAGGGAGCCGTCCGCTGTAGTAGCCAGTACCTGATCTGTGTTGGATGGATCGTATCGTAAAATCCAGTCTACATCAGCATTTTTGCGAAAATTTAAATCAAAGCAATCATACTCATGTTTTTGACCGTTTATTTTAGCAACCAATCCCTGAGCAGATAGCCGGTTTGTAAATCCTGTTGTTTCGCCGAGCAGGTATAGGAACTCTTCGTGTGATATAAGTTTTTTATCCTCCTGCGGCATCTCTGCAAAAGCAGCAAGGTATTTTTCACGCACCAGGGCACGTTCGCTTTCAACTATTGTTGATATCTGCATCCGTACACCAGCCTCATCCGGAAAACTACTGTGTATCTTGTTTAAATATTCTGTATTTGGCTGTTTTTTCGTGCCGGAGGCTATACCGAAGCCGGACCAATTAGGAAGGAGTTGACAATATTTCTTATTTAAGCGTGAAAAATAAGGTTCCACAACCTTACTCTTTGCATTATGAACTCTTGCGGGTGTGAATTTTTCAGAAACAGCTTCATAGATAGGTAATAACGCCTTTTTACCATAATTATCAGTCTGTAGTTGTAGGACCTTATACCGCTCACCAAACAGGTCTCGTGTGTGATTAATGGCGTTACGCATAGCCTCTTTAATGAGTCCAGGAGTTTCGTGTGTGCCAATTGCGTAGCCGATCGGGTAATTTAAGCAAGGGTCAAGGACTAAAACCACTGTTAATCGGTTGTGATAAGTCGTTTTTGAGTTTCCATTACCATCAACTTCTGTTTTTTGATATAGAAGTTCAACATCCCAGCCGTCAGCGGTCCAGTAATAGAGTGGAAAAGTGGGAGCCGACCTTTTTATAAGCATCGCCTTTGTATTGTCAAAGCTAATTTCACCCTTACGGCCACCGTGCGTTTCCAAGTCCCATTTACTTCTATAATTAGCAACTGTTTGTGCTGTAATTTTATCCCATACCAGGTTCTCAGCTACTATATTATACAGCGTGCGGATTTGCTCATTATCAAGGTTGTTGTGATGACGTAATAGCTGCCTCATCGTAGCCTCCTGCTGTGTGTCAGTAACCTTACCAGCATTTTTATTCAAAAACTTGCCACTAACTAAGCTGATATATCCATTTTGCCTGTACTGTTCTACTTTCTCCTTTAACCTTAGATGGTTTTCCGGGAGTGTATGGGCAATAATTACAGATTCTATTTTTTCTGACTTTTCTAAATCAGCATTATCTTCTTTTGGCTTCAGTCGTGCCGCTGATTCCGCAAGTTTTTTCCAAATATTTCGGGTGCTTCCGCCCAAAGCCTTCCGTAGTGCCGTACGGTCATTAACTATTTGTCCAAGCGCGTTGAGCACCTTCGCATTATTACAATATTCTGTCTGCTTATCTGTTGTAAGGTGTCGCCCGTCGGGTAGTAAATATTCACTATAAAATTGTATTGCTGCATAATCTATCTCGATCATACTTTTAAGACTGTAACTTTTTACAGTCTCCCGCGGGTCGCCATAGCGTTCGATATATCTGGCCTTAATGTCGGACCGCAACAAATCCCAGTTGAGTAAAGCTGGAGTTTTAGGTCCGCCACCCTTGCGCACACGAATATATTTATTTCGGGTAATATATTTATGCAAAGTTTCACGTTCTATAACAGGGTTACTACCCTCTGTTAATTCAGGCACGCTTACACACAATATGTTGTTATAATACTCAGGCATTGCCTTATTTTACTTTTGGTTCCTGGAGGCTGATTCGGTCAGCAGCGTCGCGCTTGTTTTCCAGGAATTTTACTACATTTGCGTTGTCAAACCTTTAAAAATGTAGTTATGTCAAAATTGCAAGAACTTAAGTGTAGAATAATAATAACTTACTGTTATTCTGACAACCTTCTATCAGATGATGAGCTTAATAATCTTCGTATTTTTGCCCACACATATATAAAAGGAGTCGCTGAGCTTTTTAATATCACCGTCCCACCAAGCTTTTGTGTAAAATTTTTCGCATCAAAAGATTCTTCTTCTTATTCCCAAACAGAGATTTTTTACTTGGATAAACAGGGTTTGTCTGACCTTGAAAAACGAATACTTCTAAATTATTTAAAAGCAACCGCTGATTACCTTTTTCGTCAGTCACTATTTGCAGATTGTGATTTTCAAAAGCACCCGTATAAGGTTCCTTTATGGACTGTGTAATATTTTCCAACATAATTTTTAAAAATTAGATTAATATTTTAGATATTAAATTATTGATTTTTAAGTTTTTTTATTTTATTATTGAGTGATTGACGCTCATTAGTTAGTCTAATGATTGCTTTTTTTACACTATCTGTTATCCGTGAATACCCACACATCATGTCGCGGATTGTGCCAGGTTTTAATCCTGAATAACTGGCAATTATCACCCTATCACCCTGCTGAAGGGTGATATTAATTTCCTTATTTTCTGGAAATTTTATTCTCCTTTGTCGTTTTTTCGTTTTCATGTAGTATCTTTGTCGTTTCATTAATGATGCAAAAATAGTATAAAATTCCAACAATGTTACAAATCTTAACAAAAAAATGTTAAATTTATTAACAATTTATTAACAATTGCAAAAAAATCAACATATCGGATTGAAAATCCTTGAGTTAAGAAAAAATAAAAAGCTTAGCCAGGAGAGTTTTGTGTCAGGTTTAGGTATAGAACGAGCCGCCTTAAGTCTGATTGAAAATAACAAAATGAGTCCATCGTTAGATTTAATAACAAAGATTGTTAATAAATATAACGTTTCGTTTGATTTTTTACTTAATGAAAAAAATGATTATATCTATAATGTTAACACTCCTATAATAGAGGATAAATTACCACCAATGGATGAGCCACCACCAGATTGGTGTGAAAAATGCTACTTGCGTGATAAAATAATAAAATCTCAAGAATTTACTATTAATGCTCAACAATCTACAATACATGCACTCGAAAAACGAATAGAGGAAATAACCGGAGAAATAGGCCCGCAAGAAAACGGGCAAAAAAGAAAGGTTGGATAAGATGGGTTGTTTACAAAACAATCCCAGGCGATAAATAATTTTAAATCTCCGCCACACACACTAATATTTTATAAATTTTCTGATTATTAAACGTATTATCCTATTATCCTGTGCTTTGCATCATGTTTTATTATTTTTAGCGGGTTTTTTAGGTGGATTAAGCCACCATTTAAACATTATAAAAGGCAAATATCAATTGTTTTTTAGTATGTAAGTATATTTTTATACATTGTTTTTATCGGTTTTTTGTCCCTCCTCTTGTCCCTCCTCTTGTCCCTGCTCTGTGTTTTTAGTACTTTTTTAAGCCAAAAAAAGCACCCTGTTTAGGTGCTGCATAAATCATCTATTCTATCTGTAATATTAGTGTCCGGCATTAAAAAAATTATCGCCATATCGTTTGTTTTAGCCATTTTAGGCTATCTTTGCCGGTAAGTAATAGTTATTATCGTTTATAGCAACTTTAATTAAACCAAAGTGCGCCATTTGCTTTTTAAATGTAGCCAAAATTAAACTCAAATTAAAGTAAAATAAACAATTCGTTTTATTCTGCTTCTTTGTAATCATTTATAAATCGGCAAATTATACTTTGTACTTTATCCTTTTCATTATTGTGCCCATAGCAATGGCTATTTAATTAGCAGCAATTTAAAAAATAGTCTTCTAAAAAAAAATATTTTACTTGTTTTTATCATAATATCAGTGTTTTATTATTTAATAAAACAAGGAATAAAAAAACATTTATTTTTCATTGTTTTATTTTATTAAAAAATTAAATTTGTTGTGCGAATGGTATGCAGTATAAGTAATTTAAAAAATAGGTTTAATACCATGTTTTAATGGAAAAATAACGGCTAACGGAATAGCTGTTAATGGAAGAATAGTCGCTCATGAAATAAAGGTAACATTGGAAAATAAAATATCGGAGGATAAATATGAAAGCTTGGGTAAAAATAATAGTACTATTCTTTATTCTTCTTTGTCCACTTTTATTTTTTACAGTTAAGGGACAGAATTATACAATCAAACAGCAGCGGTATTCTAAAGATACTACCTGCTTTAAAAACACATTGGTTTTTTCTTCTGAAAAACAAAAGCTAATTAATAAAATATTGCCCGATGTTGAGTTTTATTATTATGAACATAAAAGTAATAATGGGAAGCAATTATCAATGTTATGGGCAGGATATAAAAACAAAGAGTACCATTTACGTGAACAATTTAATGAACTATTAACAGATATTGACATAGACAAAAAAGGAAAGCATCTGAAAAAGATATCGGAAGAAGAAATTGTTAAAGTGTTTTTATGGACGGCAATGAGCTACTCTAATAAAGAATTATTATCTATTGATACTTTTCAATATTTAGGGGATTATATATTCCATTTCCCTAATTTCCCTGATCGCAAAGCAAAGGTTAATTATAAAATATCTGCTAAAATCAGAACTTATTTGCCAGATGCAGAAGATTATTCTGAACATACCGTTACACTTTATGTTACCATAAATGATAAACAGATTGGATATGTTATAGCTGATTTTGGAGATGGAAATGCGTTCCCATTTATATATGCTTATCCGGTTAACAGGTCATTTATGTTAGAAAACTCTAAGAATACTAAATGAAAGGCTTTATCTTATCATTCATCGTTTTTCTGACCATGCTTCAGGTAAATGGTCAGAAATTTACGATCGATTGTAATTGGGATACATTATCAGCAAGGAAGATAAAAATAATTACTCTGCCCACTTATTTTGATTGTTCAGGATTAGCCGTTGGTAGTCCTATCGCATTTATTTCCGCTCCGGAAGAGTTGCATAAAGTTTTGCCCAATGAATTAACAGATAGTTTTAAGCTCAGCCAATACAACTTGTTTATATGCATTACCGGGTCATCTGGTTGTAAAGAGCCAAACGTAGATTGCTCTTTATTTAATGATGATTCCAAAAACGAGGCTTTTTTAAATGCAACCGTTACAGAATTTGGAGTATGCAAGATATTGCGACCACTTATAATATCATTCTTGGTTAAAAAGGAAGACTGTCCTTCTTTAGGCAAGGGTTGTTTTATTAAAAAAGTTATACCCTAACTCATTACCGCTTGGAAAAATTCTTACTAACTTAACCCGATATCTTCAATTCGTCAAAATATTACAATTAACCCTAAAATTTATTTTTTTAGCCTAAAAATGAAGCCTTAAAATGATGCTTCAGAGAGACGATTTTTCTCCTTCGTAGATGGTCGCGATACCGAAGGTGAGTCTTCGCTGGCTTATTTTGTTGAAACCACAGCCGGAAAGAATATTTATGAATTCTTTTCCTTGGGGGAAAGCTATTACGGTACGAGGAAGATAGGTATAGGCGTTGTGGTGTTTTGAGATTATCCGTCCCAGAAAAGGAAGGATACGGGTGAAATAGAAATGATACAATTGCTTGACAGGAAAAGTCTGTGGTTTTGAAAATTCGAGAATCATAACGTGGCCGCCGGATTTAAGTACCCTTTGCATTTCGAGGAGTCCTTTTTGCAAATTTTCGAAGTTTCGAACACCAAAAGCAACCATCACTAAGTCGAATGAATGATCTGGAAAAGGAATGTCTTCCGAATCGCCAGACTGTAATTGAATGGTTTGATTCAATTTTTTATGAAACAACTTTTGTTTACCAATCTCGAGCATGGCTTCTGAAATATCGATTCCAACGATTTGGTCAGGGGTAAGCTTAAGAGCGGCAATGGCTAAGTCGCCGGTACCGGTAGCCACATCAAGGATGTGTTTAGGATGATGGCGCAAAGCCATGGCGATAAGTTTCCTCCGCCAGCATTTATCTATACCGGCCGAAAGGAAATGGTTCAGAAAATCGTAATGTGGGGCAATACCATCGAACATGGAACGGACTTCTGTCCTTGAAGTTTTTGCAGGTTTGTCCTGGTTATTTTGCAATGGATTGATTTTATCTAAAAATTATACGAGTAATAAAGTGGCTTCTTCGAACAAGCGTTTTTTATTGACAGGAGCCACACCCACAAATTCGCAAACTAAGCCTCCAGCGAGGTTGGACAAGGCGGCCATATCGCAGGGAGTCATGTTCAGGGCGAGACAGAGTGTAGCTACGCTGATCACGGTATCGCCAGCTCCTGATACGTCGGCAATCGAACGCCGGTGAGCGGGGATGAGATACGTTTCCGGCTGATTAGTGTTGCCGTTTATGCTGATAAATACACCGGCTTCGCTCAGGGTAGCCATAACCATTTTTATATTTTGGCGCTGATGCAGTATTAACGTGGCAGCTTCCAACGATTCCCTGTTGGCAGAATCAAATTCAAGTTTTAATCCTTCTTTTAGTTCTTTAAGGTTGGGTTTAAATAGGGTAACATCATGATAGGCTTCAAAGTTTTTCTTTTTAGGGTCAACGGAAACCGGGATATTATACTTTTTAGCTTTGGCAACTACTTCGCTGATGAGTTCCGGTGTAATGATTCCTTTGTTGTAATCCTGAAAAATGATAGCATTGATGCTGCCGTTATCAATAATCTGATTGATTTTTTCGGACAAGGCTGAAGAATCTTCAGGATTGAGGTCAGAAGTCATTTCATCGTCTACCCGGAGCATTTGAGCATTATTGCCGATGATACGAAATTTTGTGGTGGTGATCCGATTTTTACTTCGGCAGATGCCGTCGGTAATGATGTTTTCTGCTTTAAGCAGGTTCATAAATTCGTTGCCATGTTCGTCGTTGCCTATCACCGAACAAAGGACGGGAACGGCACCCAGCGATTTAATGTTCAGCGCAACATTGGCAGCGCCACCAAGCAGGCTCGAACGTTTGTTCACGGCTACTATGGGTACCGGCGCTTCCGGCGAGATGCGTTCCACCTTTCCCCAGATGTACGAATCCACCATCACATCGCCGATGATCATTACGTTGAGGTGATTGAAGGATTCGTAGATTCGGGTGAGTTTTTCCTTTGTAAACATGCCGATTATTTATGGTTTATAAAGTTCTTAAGGTTTGTAAAGTTTATAAGGTTTATAAATTACATCAACTCCGCCAGCGCTCTTTTAATACGTTTGGCGGCTTCTATCAGTTTGTCGTTAGACGTAGCGTATGAAAAACGGATGCAATGCGGATCGCCGAAGGCATCGCCAGGAACCAAGGCAACGTAAACGGTTTCCAATAGGTAGTTGCAAAGATCGTTGGCATTATTAATGGTTGTTTTTCCATTTGTTTTGCCAAAATAAGCGCTGATATCAGGAAAAATATAAAAGGCGCCGTCGGGAACATTGGTTTTGATGCCTGGTATTTCGTTGAGCAAACCAAGCATTAAATCGCGACGTTCGTGGAAGGCTTTACGCATCATTTTTAAGTCAGTACTTTGGACCGGATCAGTATTCATGGCGGCGATGGCGGCACGCTGCGAAATGGAGCATGTTGCGCTGGTGAACTGTCCCTGGAGTTTATCGCAGGCTTTGGCAATGATTTTGGGAGCGCCGATATATCCCAGACGCCAGCCGGTCATGGCAAAACCTTTGGAAACACCATTTACGGTTATCACTCGTTCTTTTATAAAATCAAACTGGGCAATGCTTTGGTGCTGGCCGGTAAAGATGATGTGTTCGTAGATTTCGTCGGAAATGATAAATATATTTTCGTGTTTAGCCACAGTTTCAGCTATGCCTCTTAACTCATCTTTGGAATACACCGAACCTGACGGGTTGCATGGACTGCTGAAGATAAGCATTTTTGTTTTGGGTGTAATCGCTTTTTCCAACTGGTCGGGAGTAATCTTAAAGTTATTTTCGATAGACGTCGGAATAAAGACAGCTTTACCTTCGGCTAATTTGATGATTTCTTTGTAAGAAACCCAAAAAGGTATAGGAACAATGACTTCGTCGCCAGGGTTAACCAGGCTTAGGATGGCATTGGCTAAAGCTTGCTTGCCACCGGTGGAAACCACAATCTGGTCGGCAGAATAATCGAGATTGTTGTCGCGTTTAAATTTTCGGGAAATGGCTTCGCGTAAATCGGGATAACCGGGTACTGGCGGATAAAAAGTATAGTTTTGATCCAAAGCCTCTTTAGCAGCATCTTTGATATACGTTGGCGTATTGAAATCGGGTTCTCCTATGCTTAGGTTAATAACATCAAAGCCTTTGGCTTTTAGCTCACGACTTTTGCGGGTCATGGCAAGGGTTTCCGATTCAGATAGATTGTTGATACGGTTTGATAATATTTCCATCAGATTGTATTTTTGTAATTTTTAAAATTAAAAGGGCAAAAATAGTAAATAATAAACGGAAGCGAACTAAATTTATGGTGTTTTATCACAATAATTTCGGATATTTGCCTTTTAGTATGTTAAAAAACATTGTAGCTTATGAATGAAACCCTTGAAATGGTAAAGTATGTTCTGCCAACGCTTGCCATATTGATAACCGCATACATGGTAATGAAGTTGTATATGGAAAATGACCAGAAAAAGCGGACAAACGACCTGATGTTAGCAAGTCGTAGGACTGTTACTCCTTTAAGGTTTCAGGCATACGAACGTATTGTTTTGTTTCTGGAACGGATAACTCCCAGTAATCTGATTTTGCGTGTTGCCGAAGCGGAAATGACGGCCACCGATCTTCAGGCTACCCTGGTAAGCACTATCCGACAGGAATATGAACATAACCTTTCGCAGCAGCTTTATCTTTCGTCGCAGGCCTGGGAACTGGTAAAAACAGCCAAGGAGGACATGATACAGCTTATCAATGCTTCGGCTTCACGCCTAAATGAGACGGCTTCGGGTACCGACCTGGCAAAGCTGATTTTTGAGGAAAGTATACAGCAGGGGACTACGCCGATAAATATGGCATTGGAATTTATTAAAAAAGAAATACGATTGTTGTTTTAGAGTTTATAAAGTTCATAAGGTTTTTAAAGTTTTTAAGGTTCGTAAAGCTGAGCAAATTCCAGATATAGAATTGCTTAGGAGGAACGACTTAGTGATTCTTCATCGGGAAGCGAAGTGATTCGGGATTTATGAGGTTCTTAAGGTTTATAGGATTTTGATGGATAAGAAGATGCCATGGAAAAGTAAAATTAATCCTGATTAGTAAAATAAATTAAATCTACAGTTATGAAGAAATTATTGTTTGTTTTTGCTCTTTTCTTTTTGATGGCAGGATGCAGTCAGAAGAAAGATAATCTTTCGGCATTAAAGAACGGCAAATGGCTCGATTTAAGCTATTCGTTTGACGAGCAGTCCATTTATTGGCCTACCAATATTCCGTTTAAACACGATACTGTATTTGAAGGGATGAATGATAAAGGGTACTATTATTCTTCGTTTAAATTCAGTGCCGAAGAGCACGGAGGTACACATTTTGATGCTCCGATGCACTTTGCCAAAGGTGGACGAAGCATTGAAAAAGTTCCTGTGGAGCAACTCATGGGTGAGGGGGTGGTCGTAGATGTTACGGCAAAGGCAGCGGCTGATCGCGATTATCAGGTTACGGTAGCCGATTTGCAGGAATGGGAAAAAAAATACGGACCTATTCCTGAAAATGCCATTGTATTGCTGTATACCGGCTTTGGGAAATATTATCCCGATAAGGAAAAATATACCGGTACTACCTTGAGCGGCAAGGAAGGGGTGGAGCATCTTCATTTTCCCGGCCTGCATCCTGATGCTGCCCAATGGTTGGCCACAAAAAGAAAAATCAATGCTGTGGGATTGGATACTCCAAGTATTGATTTCGGTCAATCCAAGGATTTTATGACTCATCGTACCTTGTTTGCCAATGGACTTACGGCATATGAAAATGTAGCCTGTCTCGACAAGCTGCCGCCTAAAGGTTCATGGATTGTGGCGCTTCCCATGAAAATTAAAGGCGGCAGCGGTGCTCCGCTACGCATAGTAGCTTTATTACCTTGAGAAAGGGTAAATTTATGGCGAAAATCTTAAATCAGCAATCTAAAATTATATTACGTTGGTAAATAATAGCAGACGTCAAGCCATAACGGGAGCCTTAGCCGTATCCGTAGCTGCTATCCTCTGGGGATTGGATGGTATTGTTTTGACGCCAAGACTTTATAATCTTAATATTATCTGGGTAGTTTTTGTGGTGCATTGCATTCCTTTTATCCTGATGAATTTTTTCCTTTTCCGTGAATATAAGCATTTAAAAGAGTTCACCGGAGGAGATTATCTGTTTATGGGATTGATTTCGCTGTTTGGCGGAGCCATCGGAACGCTTGCCATTGTCAAAGCCTTGTTTTTACTCAATTTTCAAAGTCTGACAATCGTTGTTTTGTTGCAGAAGTTACAACCGGTATTTGCCATCACACTGGCTGCGCTTCTGTTAAAGGAAAAACTGAAAAAACATTTTCTGCTTTGGACAGGATTAGCCATAACTGCCGGATACATATTGACCTTCGGGTTAAGTTTGCCCAATTTTCATACCGGGTCTAAGACCTTGTATGCCGCCTTATTTGCTCTGCTGGCGGCCTTCTCCTTTGGAAGTTCTACGGTTTTTAGTAAAAAAATACTGATAAAATACAATTTCATTACCGCCACTTTTTTCCGTTATGGATTTACAACCCTTTTCATGTTAGTAATAGTACTTGCCACCGGAAAATTAAGCCAGATTTACAGTACTACTTCTTTCAACTGGTTTATTTTTATTGTTATAGGGTTTACTACCGGTTCGGGGGCGATCTTCCTGTTTTATTATGGGCTGAAACGTATAAAAGCCATGCTGGCAACTATCTGTGAGCTGTTTTTCCCCCTCTCGGCGATTCTTTTCGATTACCTTTTTAACCACAATCGCCTATCCCTTGTTCAGTGGATAGGCGCTGCGGTTATGATTTTTGCCATCATCCGGTTGAATGTCGAAGAATGATGTTTGCGAAATGTTTCTGTCGTTTATAATGGATTATAGCTTGCATTGGCATCGCCATAGATGATTCCGTTAAAATTCATCTGAACATTGTTTCCGTTTACCGAAACGGGAGTTGGATTAAATAACCAGTCGCCTGTGGGAAACGAAGAAATAATGATAGCAATACGTTTTTTAATCAAAAGCACATCGGCGGCTGTAACATCACCCGAAGCGTTTACATCGCCCGATGCCAGAAAAATACCCGTCAACTGCGAAATGCTAGCTATGTGTTTACGATATAAAAGCACATCGCTGGCAGAGACGCCACCCCAGGGTTTGCTGCTGGCAGATGCTATCGTATAATTTCCGTCAGGGATATTGGCAAAGGTATAATTCCCCGAAATATCGGTAGTTGCCGTGGCTATATTTGTACCGCTGGCATTTTTAAGAGTCAGAACCACTCCGGCAAGTGGTGTATGAGTAGCATTAGGATAAGTAAGCGTTCCGTTGACGGTATAAGCTGGGGGCGGAGGTGTGGAAGCTGTAATTAAACCATCGCGCGAATTGCTGCCTTTATACGTTCCGAAAAGGACGGTAGAAGCGGTACAGGGGACATTGAGAGCATAAACATTGACAATAGCTGAGTCGGTGGTGGAAAAAGTCTGGTCGTAGCTCAGGGATACCAGCTCGAGCATACCGTCGTTGTTCACATCGGCCAAGTCGGCTCCGTTCATGTATGAAAAGCCTTGAGGACGTAATGGAAACCCTGTTGCTTCACCACTTCCGTTCATTTTGAAAGCATGAATAAAACCGAAGCCTCCGTCGCACAGGTTACTTCCGGTTACAATTTCATATTGACCATCGTTATCCACATCGGCAATGGTAACGATACCTTCGTCGCCGCCACGGGCTGACTTTGGAAAGTTGCTTAACGTGTTCGCATCTTTATCAAAACCATAAAGCATGGGCATTACCGTATCGTTGATCGGACGGGTAAAGAAAATACTGTAATTGCCGTTTTGATTTAAATCAGCTACGGCAGGCGGGCAGTAAGTCCAGCTTGCATCGGGGATAGGCACTGGCCAGCCGGTATGAGAAGCCCCGTCGAAATTCAAGGCATAAAACTCGGGGACATCGCCAATGGTAGAACCTACGATATTGAGCTTCCCATTTCCATCCAAATCAACCAGCAAAGGCGATTGATACGAAAAGGTAGTGTTGGGATTAAGAACGGGGAAGCCAGGTTTTAATGCTCCATCCAAACCAAAAGCTAAAACGTCGTTGTAGGAACAGAGAATAACTTCCTTGTTTCCGTCGCCATCAATATCACCTATGGAAGGAGTAACCGATGGCGTAGCATCAATAGTTACCGGCCAGTTATCGTTAAGCGAACTGCCATCAATTTTGCGGATATGCAGTTTTCCCTGCGGATAAACGCGTTCGTTGAAAATAATTTCAAGGGTGTCGTCTCCGTTTACATCGGCCATTACCGGACTACATAGAATCCAGTGGCTACTGAAATTCAAAGGCCATCCCGTAAGGTTGTCCCCATTTTTATCCATAAGATAAATGCGTCCGTTGGCCGGAGAACCTCCTGTAGCCTGAGCAATTTCCAATTGTCCATCAAGGTTAATATCCGCTACCGTCGGCGGATAAATAGCAGCTCCTGTGAGCTGTTTCGACCATAAAAGACTACCATCGGCTTTAAAAGCATAAAGCGTATTGTATGAAGCGACTAAGACTTCATTTACGCCGTCATTGTCGATATCGGCAATGGTTGCTCCGCGCATGTTTTTGAAGTTGGGATGAGCCGCAATTTTTTTGGGCCAGCCAGACAACTGATTAAATAATGTTGCCTTGGCCTGCTGGTTACCTTTTTCGCTGACCTTGGTTGTACGGACAGCACCGTCTTCCCCCAGCGAAGCACGGTAAACCTGAGCCGACAATACCGTACAAAAAGCAAGGGCACAGGATAATAGTAATAGTTTCTTCATCGTTTTATTGTTTTTTAATTTATAAATAGGTTAAGTTTGTTAAAAATGTTTCCGCCGGAAATAAAAAACAAACAGATTTGCAGCGGAGTTTTTTAATTATACATTTGAATTCCCAAAGCAAAAATAGTATAAGATATTACTTAAACAAATGAATTGCTGTAAATAATCGGATATTTATTTTTAATCCGGATTATTCATCCACTTTATTTAGTGATGAGCCTTCTCAATAAAATCATTATTTTTGATTTTCGAAATACAACAACCTTTTCTATTATTAATTTTAAAACTTAAAAACGATGACACTTATTAAATTAGTTGAAAAAGAAGAAGCTACCGGCAAAGTGGCCGAAATTTATGAAGCGATGAACAATATGTGGGGAATGATTCCTGAAGCGTTTAAACTGTACAGCCCCAGCGAAACTTTACTCAGTCAGCAATACAATAACCTTATGTTTTATTCCAAGCATCCGACTATAGGAAGTAAATTGCAGGCATTTATCCGTTTGCTGGTTTCGGAAAAGGAGGAATGCGAATATTGTGTAACGATGAACACCGGCATGCTTTTTAACTACGGTGTGCTTCCCGAAATGATAGAGAAAATTAAAAAAGACCCTTCTACTGCACCCTTGGATGATAAGGAAAAAGCCATGCTGCTTTTTGTTCTTAAACTGGTTCAGAATTCCAATTCCATTGAGCAAAAAGATGTGGATAAATTACACGAGCTTGGTTGGGCAGATTCCGAAATACTTGAAGCAAGCTATCACGGAGCCATGCAAACGGGCGCTGATAAAATATTTAATGCTTTTAAGATTCAACTTTAACTAACAGGTTTGTAATTGTTGGCAGGGTTTTATAATCCTGCCAACGATAGACTGAAATTTTCCACTGCACTCATTTTTTTAGAAAAATAGTAACCTTCAACAGACGGTTGGGTCTTTTCTTTAGAATAATGCCAACCTTCAACAGACAGTTGGGCTTTTTCTTTAGATTAATGGTGTTTGGTAATAAATAAGCGGCTCTATCCACTAAAAACTGTTAGCCCCACCCTTGACTCCCATGCAAAGGGAGAAAGGGTGGGGCGGAAAACAGCTTGCAATTATTGCCTTATCCTAAATTTATTACTTACCAATCACTAATTGCTTGTTCAGATTGAGATCAGCATTCTTTACGTTCAGCATGTAAACGCCTCCGGGTAAGGTGCCCGNATTAATTTCGATGTTCTGTTTTCCGCTAACCGGAATATTCGATTTTTGATAAACTATCATTCCTGCAGAATTATAAATTGTTAGATCAAATTCCTGGGCAATAGCCTGATCTACGAATAATGTAAAAGCTCCTTTACATGGATTGGGATAAATGGTTATCTTAGCATTTGTCATGTCGGGGATTGAACTCATCATATCGCTTGAGCCATTAACCAATGCCGGTTCATAAATATTCCCGTTCCAATCGGCAAATTCGCGCAGGGTCGGGGTGTCATTCCAAATCAAAGCTGAAGTTTCGTTGGTCAACGAAGTAAAATGCAAATCGAAAAGTTTATCATTGAGGATTGAAATGCCGCTATTGTCGGCAGCCCAAACGAAGGTGATTTTTCCCGGTATTGGATTTCCAACGGTTACGTCCTGAATTCCATTAAACCAATTGTCGATTTTTATAAATTGTAACTTGTCAGGATCGTATGCAATGCTAAACTGGAATGAACCTAAATCCTGAACATCGGTAGCATAAACCGGAACGGTGATTTGACCGGACTGGGAAGTAACGTTCGATATGGTAAACGAAGCGGATGTAGGTAGCAAAACGCTTGTTGCCTTGGCAGCAGGGGTGTAGGAAGCGTTAGCATCGCCATAAATTATTCCGTTGAAGTTCATGGAAGCGTTGTTTCCGTTAACGGTAACCGTCGTTGGATTGAAAAGCCAGTTGCCGGTTGAGAATGAGCTGGTGATATGAGCTATGCGTTTTTTGATCAGGAGCACATCGGTAGCGGTAACGTCGCCCGAAGCATTTACATCGCCCGAAGCAAGGAATATTCCGCTTAACTGTGAAATGTTGGCGATATGTTTTTTGTACAGCAATGCATCGGTAGCGGAAACACCTGTCCATGCTAAATTGATGGAAGCTTCCACCGTATAGTTTCCGTCAGAAATATTGGAAAATGTATATTCACCGGCAGCATCAGAGGTCGTTGTACTTACAATGTTTCCATTGGCATTTTTAAGATTCAGCGCCACGCCCGACAATGGGGTATTTGCTGTATTGGGGTAAGTAATGACTCCGTTAATGTCATTTCCGGGGACAAAAAACCAATCGAGTGCCTGGGATATGGTATTGTTGATGTCGTTATCGCTGGTAAATTGCGAAATGTCGAAGCTGAGGAAGAAAGATTTGTAAATCAAATTATCCAACCATATGCCACAACCCTGACCTTTGGAATAAGCATCTCCGTTAAAAGGCCCGGCATCGAAAACAAATGATCCCCATGAACTGATTTCCGGATTGGATACTTCGTCGGCATACCATTCGGGACAAGTGCTGTTATAGATTACGTCCGGACTATCGGAATATACAGGGATTTCAACATCTTGCTGCCCTATGGGAGAACCGCCTAAGCCAATAATACTTCCATAATTATAGCCAAAAGCATCGGGACCGCCAATACCGTCGCTTCCTCCGTTATAAGGCGGATTGGTAACCGGATTGTATCCTCCGCGGAAATAAGCGGTGAATAGTTTTTTGACTGGACTTGCATTGGGTTGTCCGTTCTGCATGTTGGCTAACTGGTCGGAAGCCATAAATACATTCTTTGGACTTGCTTCCGTTCCGCTATCCATAAATTTCATTAAAGCTACGGATAATGTATCCTGGATGCCGTTGCAACCCGAATTATTCGAATACACAATAATAGTTTTGTATGAATCGGGAAAGCGGTAGGTGGGAAATTCCGCCCAGTTATAGATGTCGTATGATACTCCGGCTGCATTAAGTGCGGCAAGGTATTTGGGATATTCTTTATTCTGATAATCCTGATAACCGGGTTTGTTTCCGGGGGTAGCAAATAAAATATTAACACCGTCGGTAGGAAGGATTTTAAAGGAGAAATATCCGTTTATCGTGTCCGTTAAAATGCTTCTGTTATGGTTTGCCGAATTATCGGTTGCTGCAAAATAATAATTGATGGTTTTGCTTTTCGGAATAACAGGCAATTGGTAATGATAGACATTGGGTTCTTCAAAAGAAGTATGCGATAATGCCTGCCAGCCATTTCCTATGTTATAATACAGGGTGTCCGAAGCAATGCCGCTAACATCGTTGATATTGGCTTTGATTTCGGGAGTTTGAATAAAAGTATTCCACATGCTTTCGTGCGAAAGAATCGGAGGTTGGGTATCTTCGCCCATGAAAAATTTTATGGCGAGTCCATTGGTCAGGAGGTTGCCTGGAGGTTCGGGACCGATGTACTGATTGTTTTCCACGATTTCGGTCAGGTAAGAAAGCCCAGCCGAAGCATCATCATTCTGAACGGCCACTGTAGCGCTTTGTCCGTAATCGTGAATGGCGTTGCTACCGCTTTGTCCGTTGGCTACGTTTTTATATTGCATGATAATATTACCGTTTTCATGCAATATCACTTCAAAGCATAAGGTAGGAGAGCCGCCGGTTCCGGCAGAAAATCTCAGATTATTCCATTCAATTACGCAATAGCGGTTAGGAGCCGTTCCAAAAGTCTGGAAATATACATTACCCGTGCCCTGGTCGGCAAATAAATCGTCCCAATATACGGCAATGAGTGCTGGCATTTCGCTGTACCCTGGAATTGGATAGGAAAAATTAAAAATATTGCCATCGTTATTCCATCCATTGTTTGGGAAAGGCTTGTACCATTGATTATCGGTTAATAGTAATTCGCCATTGATATCAGCATAAAAATGATCGCGATTGTAACCGTAAAATGGAAAATCAAATCCGATAGGAATAGGTTCCGAAAAGTTATCATCGCCAGCAAAAGAATTCACTCCATACATCACCGTTGATGTGCCTGTGGTATTTATTTCAATCCAGTTGTAGCTGGGTCCGCCGGGTTGGCTATTGTCTATCCATTGATAGCTTTGAGCATCGGGTCCACCGGTTCCGTAATGTAGAACTACCTTAGTAGCTTTGGATAAGGTATCATTACTCGGATCGCCATCGCCGGTTAAGAAAGTGGATGCATATACATGATAAATTCCGGTATCGGAAGTTGACCATTGCGGGAAAGTAATCGCCTGAGTTGCGCCTGAAGCCAACGTTCCTGTGTGGGTTATGGTATTTGAATATACTGCATTTCCGGCAGCATTTTTAATGGTACATTGTACGGGAAAATCAGTGGTAATATCTGAAGTTCCAAAGTTTTTAATCGTAGCTACAGGGGAAACCTGAGATCCGGCTACATTATACTTCATGGGATTGTCGATAGAAATTACTCCTGCATCGCCAGTTATAGGTTTACCTATTTTTATATCATCCACAATAAGTGCATAATTATCCTGTAGCCACTGGATGGCAAGATAAATATGCTGTCCGGCATAAGCGCTTAAATCGTAAGAATATTCAACATAATTGGCGCCTACACCGGTTACTGATTGCAGGCTTACTGTAAAATTGCTGATTGCATTTCCGGTAGTCGAAAGTTTAACATTCATGTTCTCGGTCGAAAACCATGACCGGGCATAAAATTTGAATACATACCCCGGCAGAACTGTAATTTGCGGAGTTACAAGCCAGTCGTTTCCATTATTTCCGTAACAGTCTACAAAAGCCATGTGTGTTCCACTGTGGGCATAGGCATGTTGTGCTACCCGCCAATGACTTCCGTCGTTGTTTACGTCGTAATATGTCCAGCCTGAAGGGAGCGAGCCTCCCTCAAATCCTTCGTTAATAACCCACTGAGCTTTTACAAACGATGATAAACACAGAAATATCGTTGCAAGGATAGCCCATTTTCTTAAATTGGTAAATCTGTTCTTTGCCATTTCTTTTCTTTTTTTTAATAAAATAATATTAGAATTGAATTATCAAACCCAGGGTTTAATATCGATTGCAAATTAAATAGAATCGTATAGAAAAAAGAAACTAAATACTAATTAATTGGTATATTTGTAAGCCTAACCAAGTGTTATATTTGATTGATTATCCGTTTCCTTTTTAAATACAGAAGGCGTAATTCCGGTGTATTTCTTAAAAACAGAGTTGAAATTGGAAATGGTGTTAAACCCAGCTTCTTTGGCTATGGCTTCGATGGAATATTTATGGGTTTTTTGAGGATCAGAAAGCATAAACATGGCTTCTTTTACCCTGAAATCGTTGATAAAGTCGGTATATTTTTTATTATATTCATCATTGATGATCTGCGATAGATACGTACGGTTAGTGTTCAGTCGTTTGGCGAGTTTTTCGATGGTCAGATCCGTTTTGGTATATATTTTATCTACATCCAGTAATTTTTCCAACCGTTTCATCACTTTTTCTTTTTCATCTTCCGAAATAATGCTTTTAGGCTCTGAATTTTCCAACACATTTCGCATCTGATTTCGCATTTCCTTTATTTCATGTTCCTTGCTTATTAAATCCATATTCTTTTTCACAATAAATTTATAAGCGGTATTTTTTTTCCGATACTGAATAACAATGATAATGATAGCCGTAATCGAAAGAATGATCGTGATTAAATAGGCATAATTTAGCTTTCGCTGGTTGGTTATTTTGGTTGACTGTAAATCGTTTTTAAATTTTAAGGTCAGGTTTTCTTTTTCTAATTTTTCGTTAAGAAATTTTTCTTCGAGTATAGCGATTTTTTTGGCTTTTTCGATGTTAAATAAGCTGTCCTTCAGCACTGCCGATTCTGAAAACGTATTATAAGCTTTATCAAATCTTCCGGTGTGGTAATAAATATCGGCAAGCAGTTCAAGAGCATTTCTTTTTTGATCTAGGTCGCCGGATTGGGTAAATAAAGGGATGCTTGCATTGCAATAATATTCGGCAGTAGTAAAGTTTTTTCTTTCGTTTTCGAGGCGCGAAATGTTCATATACGATGTCGCCATGCCATTGATATCACCTGTTTTTTGGTATATTTCCCCGGCATTTCTGTAGAATTTCATGGCTGTTTCATACTTTTTTAATTTAAAGTATGCCGTGCCGATGCTGTTATAATTGGAGGATATTCCGTCAAGGTCGTTGTTTTTTTTATCAATGGCAACGGCTTCCAGAAAATATTGCAGGGCTTTCTGGTAATTTTTCCTATTACTATAAATAGAACCGATGTTGGAAAGACAAATGCTATACCCCTTGGAGTCGCCAATGGCCTTAAATTCATTCATGGCTTCTCCTATATATTTGAACGCCTTATCGTAATCGGGAAGTTTAAAGAAGAGAGAGCCTATACTTAATTTGCACCGGGCAATTTGTAATTTATCCTGAAATTTCTGGAAAATACGTAAAGCATTAAAATTATTTTCATTGGCTTTTTCATAATCGCCCAGCCGAATGTAAACCAAGCTAACATTGCTATAGATTAATGCTTTGAATTTTTCGTAATGATTAGTCCTGGCAATTCCCAAGGCGAGGGATAAATAATCAAGCGCTTTGTAATTATCGCCTTTATAAAAATATCGGACAGCAAGGTTGTTATAGCATTGCATTTCGTTGTAATCCAGTCCGATTTGTTTATAAATGGTTATGGCTTTATTCAGTAAACTGAAGGCTGTGGTAAAATTGTTGGAATTTATAGGATCGTCAGCCATTTTTACGTAAACATCGGCCATGCCTTTTTTATAGCCAATTTTAATCGAACGATTCAGTGCCTGAGTATAGTAATTGTTTCTGATGTTTGCATTGCCATTGCGGTATTCATTGGCCAGACTAAGGCAGGCTTTAATAATGAGAGTGTCGGTCTTGGAGTTTTTGATAATGGATTTCAGGCTGTCAATTGTTTTGTGATTCTGAGCAGAAATCGTTAGCGACGACAGCATTAATATAAATACAATGTTGATTTTTATCCGATGGCAGATCATTGATAATTACTTAATTAGTTGATTCAATTTTTTTCAATGCAAACTGATTGCTTAAATCGTTTTCAGTTTTTGTACGGGCAAAAAACAATAAGCATTTGAAGTGATAAAATTATAAATTATTCCAATCGTCAAAAAATAAATTTGAATATTTTAAAATAAACAAAATTTTAGATGTTTATTTTGATGACAACAGGGCATAAAAAAACAGACATTCCCCGGAGGGAAGTCTGTTTTTGAATTGGCAGGGCTTATGCCCTAAGCACTTAATTATTCGATGAAACGGTTTTATTCTTTGGGTAGACTATTTATTTTTTTAGCACCATAGATTGCTCCCAGAGTCAGCAAAATGCCTACCCCTCCGTCGATGGGAGCTCCGCCGCCAGGTGCTGAACCGCCAATAGGTCCGCTTCCGGTACTACCGCCGCCAACGGTTGCATCATTGGGCTTGGGTTGACTAAAAAGCATAGGTGCCGTGAATAAAAATCCAGCGAGAAATATAAGTCTGATTACGTTTTTCATATTGATTGAGTTAAATTTCCATCCTTAATTAAATTTCAGTTAGTATTGGCTAAAGGTAATATCCCGATAGCCAATACTTAGCTTTAAACACATTTTTATTTAATAACCACTTTTTGAGAATAAACATTATTGCCTGTAATTACTTTTACAATGTAGCAGCCCGGCGTGATATTCAGTTGCAGACAATATAGTGATGAACCTTCCAGTTGTTTTGTTGCAACGGGTTTGCCTAAAATATCATAAACCACAACCTGTCCGTGAAGATTTACTTTTCCAGGATTTATATAAACCGTTTTATCCCAGGAATAAATAGTTACTTTGCTTTCCGATGGATCGTTTATGCCATTAACAGATTTAAAATGAAGATTAAACCGATCGGGATTGTCGCCAATGGAAGCTGTAAAAGAATATATTGGATTTTGGGTTAAATCCTGAGTGATATTCAGTATTTTATCCTCCAACATAACCGGTGAACCGTTAAAATTCAGCATTTCGGTTGCCTGGATGGTAAAGTTACCAGTTATTCCGGCATTCAATTGCAAAGGAACAATCAGATTGCTTTCCACTTTTGGAAACGTATTAATTGCCATATTTACATTGTCGGTAGTAACTGTGGATAATTGTGGCACATTGGAAGCAAATAGTTTCCAGCAATCGTAAGCATTGTCGGCTTCGGAGGTTGCATTAGCATCGAAGCGAACAACGGTTTCATCTGAATAATTTCCGCTAACCACTTGCAATCTTATCAATGAATTGGTATTTCCGTCTTTATAAAAAGGCGTATTGTTATGAATACGTATTCCGTTATCCATAACGAGAGTGGCAGATGCCGAAGTTTTTACAAAGAAACCCTGCATTGCCGCAATATAACGGGAACCACCGCTTACTCCAACGCCTTGGTTTGAACCTTCGGCACCTAAGTAATAGGTGAAATTACCGATTCCTCCGTTGAGCGAATTATCCCAGAAATAGATGGAATTGTTCATTTCGGCAGGTTTTGTCCATCCGGATACAGCATCCCAGTCAATTGTGGAAGGATAGGGGTTACCAACCAAGTTCCATCCTTCACCCTGTCCGGAGGTAAATGATAACGGAACAGAATAAGAGCCATCATTCAAACCTCCGGTAAATTCCAACGTCTTGCTGGTAGGAGCGCCGTTTTGGTAACTGTACATGGTGGAATAACCTTTTCCTATGGTATTCAAAGGAGTTGTTCCTGCAACATCTTCATAAAGATTGGTTGTTTCGTTGTATTGTTTCAGGTAGCAATGGTTAAAGACATTGCTTGCTTGCGCAATAGAGGCAACAGGTTGGGAAATCAGATGCCATTTGTCGTTATCACCGGCCAAAGCTCCTTCAATAGTAAGTTGGACATTAGCTGTTCCGGTTACGGTAAGGTTTGTATTTCCCAACAATGAAGCGCCCGGTTCTATGGTAAGATTATGACAGGTTCCGGCAGCCGAAAGAGTTGGGTAGTTGGTTAATCCGGTTGGAATAATAATATCGGTAGAAGCTGAGGGAAGTTGTGCATTATCCCAGTTGGAAACATCCGCCCAATCGTTGCTGATGGTACCATTCCATAAACCAGCCTGACCAGTCATGGTGGAAAACGACCAGATGGGACATCCGGTAGCATCGCCTCCGTTGTTGAACGGCACAATCTGCCAGTAATAAGTAGTACCAAAAGTTAATGGAGTAGCAGGTGCATAAGGTGAAGTTTGAACCGTACCATTTTCGATATTGGTAGGGGTAACTGTGCCACCACCATCGGTTCCAAAATATAATTTATATCCCTGAGGTGTTCCTCCGGTAGCGCCGGCAGACCACGTAAGTGTGGTATTGATGTTTACTTTGCTGGCGGCATTGGCAGGAGCGCCAATAGTTGCCGGTTGCGGTGGTGCAACGTAAATTACCGGTCCTCTTACATAATCTACATAAAATGAACCACCGGAACTGTTGGTCGTGGTGGCGGCAATGGCCAGATAATAATTATTGCCTGCAATGGAAGAAAGATCAACGGTATATTCCGTCCAGGTAGTAGTAAGCGTATTTGACGATCCGATGTTGGTCCAGGAAACAAGGTCGGATGAATATTCTATCTGTATGCTTTGCGTTGTGCCTGAACTTGTTCTTCCGTAGTATTTAAACGTGTTTCCTGTAGCAATGGTAAGTTGAGGAGTTATCAGTTTTATGTCAGATGCAACAGCAAAAGGATAATAATAGGCGCTCTTTGCACCATCATAATGTTGAGATGATGATGGTGCCCATGTAGATGGGGCTTTGCTCCATCCTTCCGGAGGAAAACTTCCTTCAAAACTTTCCCTCAAAGAACCTTCAGCAAAGGCTGTACCGCTTAAATCGGCAGTATGAGTTTCTTTGGCATTGGCAACGATTTGTAATTGGGCTGTTTTGTTTCCCGCTGAAGTTGGCGAAAATGAAACGCTGACTGTTGCTGTTTGTCCATAGGCAAGGTTGATGGGATAAGTATTGGCATCATTAAGTGTAAACTGGCTGACATCGGTTCCCGTGAGAGTAATGCCGCCATTGTTGATGATAAGCGGAGTCTGTCCATTGTTACTGATGGTAAATATTTGGGGTGTAGAGGTTGAGTTGGCAACAATTTCTCCAAAATTTTTGCTGGTTGGGCTCATCACGAAAACTGCATTTACCGGAATTTCTTCCACCACTACATTATCCAGATAAATATAATCCACATTGTAATTGCTTGTTCCCTGGAAAGCAATTCTTACATTATCATAGCCGGCGCCGGTATAAGCACTGATGTCTTTTAATTTTTCAGTCCAGGTACTTTGTCCGGTTAATCCCGACCAAAGAATATTGGGATATGTATTCCCGCCATCGGTAGAAAGCAATACGGAAAAATCACCTCCATAGGCATTTCTGAAATAAAATTTTAAACAGGCGGAAGACAAGCCGGATAAATCAAGTACCGGCGTGATTAATTTGGATTGATTACCTGAAGGATTGTTGGCTGTTTCAAATGCAGCACAATTTCCTGAATAACCGCCTGCGCTGCTTCCCCAGCCATAGGAAGAAGAAGGCGTACGGACTTCGCTCCAGCAATCTGCTGTGGGNGGTACNNTTCCTTCAAAATTCTGGGTAAAAGGATAGATGATATTTTTACCACAGGGAGTAGTGGCGCTGGCAATTTTTCCCGTAGAATAGGCAACGGTTCCATCCACAGACCATGCTTTATAATAATAGGTTGTATTCGATGATACAGGTGTATGGTTGAATGTTGTCTGATCGCCATTATACAGGATTGTTCCGCCACCGGTGAGGACATCTCCAGCCGAATAGGATGTGCCATTTGCCGGCGTTCCAAAAGTGTTTGACGTATTCCATGCAACCATCACATTATCATTTGCCGGGTTTTTGGTCCAGGACAAATCAATTTCAGTAGCATTGACGGCTGTAGCCATAAAAGTTGCAGGGTTTGCAGTATTCGAAGGTGGGGTAAATGTATATAGAGTTCCGTTGAAAAGGCCAGTATAGCTGGTAATGCTGTTGTTTGCAACCGTTGAACTAACAGTGCTTGAAGAAGGGGTTGCATTAGGCGTTACACTAAGAAAATGTCCGGAGCCTCCTGTGGCATCATTCATACCGATGGAAACGTGCCCATTTAAAAATTCTGCCGTATTTCCAAAAATGATTTCGATTTTATTAGATGTTTCATATAGTTTGACCTGAAAATTTTGGCTTGCGGTGCCATATCTGCCACATTTCGCATTTTTCCACTGAACAGTAAAAATACGGTTGGGAGATGTCCCGTTGGTAATATATTGGATATTATCTGACCAGTTATTTCCCCATAATGGTGCGATAAGTGGTTTATAAGAAGTCGATGCTAAATCATTACTTTTTGCATAGCTTGTCATTGCTGTTCCTAATCCTACCCAGCAGTTTGTAGAGATTTTTACCTGGGTATAGGCAATTCCACAATAGGTAAACGAAAATCCAATGTCAATAGCAGAAGATAAATAATCATCTCCGGTAAGAATGCCGGTGGTGGAGCCTGTGATTTCTGTGTACGTTCCTGTGCTCCCCGCAAATTGATAATCGGCAGCCGTCTGAGCCATGGTTTTTATGCCGCCAGCCAGAAACAACAGGATAATTAAAAAAGTAAATGTTTTTTTCATAATTTGAGAATTTTGTTAATGAGATTATGAATTACAATGTTTTGAATAAATTTAAAATATCTTTTGCAAATAAAAACTATTATTTCAGAAATTGTCAGACAAATTCTTATTAATTGGTATATTTGTTAATGTAAAAAATGCTATTATCTGTAAGATTATTAGTTTATTGACAAAACAGGAAATGGTCTTGGACGAAATAGAATTTTTTTTCTTATACAGACCGTTTTTGCCCGATCAGCTTTTAAATAAATGCGGATTGTGCAGATTGTGCGGATTGAATGGATTGAACACGGATGACACAGATAGAACAAATAAATGCTGATAAAAATAAGACGCGGATTACCCGGAATAAAACAGGACTGATTTAAAATCAGATAATCATGTATTCCATAAACAATGTGCATATCAAAAAAATAAGACCATTTTCACGGTAAATATTGACGTATTGAAAAAAATATGACCATTATTCACGTGAACAATTGGCATATCAAAAAAAATATGACCATTGTTCACGGTGAATATCGACGTATTGAAAAAAATATGACCATTATTCACGCAAACAATTGGCATATCAAAAAAAATACGACCATTTTCACGGTGAATATTGACGTATTGAAAAAAATATGACCATTATTCACGCAAACAATGAGCATATCAAAAAAAATATGGCCATTTTCACGGTGAATATTGACGTATTGAAAAAAACTGCGGATTGTGCGGATTGTGCGGATTGAATGGATAGAAATTATGACACAAATTGCACGAATTTACACAAATAAACGCTGATGATAATATAAATACAATAAAGAGTTGGTTAAATTCGATTATAAAAGGATATTTAATTTTTATAACGTAATCATGCAAATCAGGAATTAAAAACTTCTCTCTGCCACTCTGTGCTTTCTCTGTGTAGCTCAGTGTTATAATATATTTAATTACACAGAGAACCACAGAGAATTCACGGAGAACCACGGAGTTTTTATACTTGAATAATCAGACAAATAGCATACCGCATATCAAAAAAAATTATGATGCAGATTGTTCGGATTGAATGGATTGTTCGGATTGAATGAATAGAAGATTATGACACGAATTACACAGATAAACACGAATTGTGCAGATTGAATGGATTGAATGGATTGTGCGGATTGATATGATCTGTGTTCTATTTTTAAGGTTTTCAAATTTAATTATACGACAATTTATAGGTCCTATTACTTATTATAATTTAAAAAAACGTCTAATTCAATTTTGTATCTAATTATGGGACAAATTTCTTACATTCTTGTGATTCACTCTTTCTACAAATCAAAATATCGCCATGCCCTTTATAAAAATTCACGCTGTCTTTTACCGAAAGAGAGTAGTACATTCTATAAATTGAACCATCTTGGAATATAGTTGGATCAGAAATATCCAGTTGGATGGGAGTATCATTTTTGGATGCATAAGTAAATACTGTATTAAAGTATTTGTCAACAATTGCGACTTTAAACTTTAGCAAGCCAAATCCGCTATAACATATCGTTAGTCTGTTACTCACAGGATTTGGATATGCTATTACCATATTTTTGGGTTGTTCGTGAATTCCTATGCCAGCGTTCCATCCTATTGTGTCTTCTATAAATGTATTGTCCAGACTAACTGTATCTGGGAAATTTAATAAATGATACTCTTCTTCCGACCAACAACTGTCTGTTTTCCAATCTCCATCTTCGACTCCCCAACTCCCTATCGGCATTCCTGTTCCATCCATTTCAACAATTCCAGTGAAATTATGAATAACTGGAGTTGTTTGACCATCTGTATGTTTTTTACAACTATCAATAAAAATCAAAACCACGATAATGAAAAGAATTGCTATTATAGATTTTATTAAATTTAACATGTATAATCTGCCTTTGGATTTCACTGAGCTATTCATATAAATTGCTTTTTTATTTTTATATTAACACCTAACAATTATATAACCACCATTATGGCAGTTATATGATCGTAATTTTTATTATTTTTTTGTTCGCAAATATAAAAATATTTTAAATATCCAAATCATCCAACAGACTTTTTATCCGATCAAATCCTTTGGTTGTAATAGGTGTGTAAATTTTTATGGTATTATTGCTTCCTTACTCATCATCCTTTGTATATAACGTAACCGAACACCCTTTTCCAAACGATGAATTGCAAAAGGATGTCTTAGCATGTGCATTATGTTTTTTTATGTTTGTTTTTGGGGATTAAAACCCGAGCGGTTTTCAAAAACCTTTCAGGTTTATTATCAAAAATAAAATTTGGTTTGATCTTAGAATTCGATTGGCATTTCGTTGTTCATTTTTCTCATTATTTTTTTTCATTTTTGCTGCAACTTTTCTGTCTGCCGTGCGTTGGGACAGGTTTACTCTTTGACAAGCTTTGGTTTGTGAATTGGCTCAAGTGGCTTTCAAATGTGTATGGATGCGAAGGGCAGCATTCATTAGGTCAAAGCAGTTTTTAATCGTTTTACCAAATCAATTGTCACAACCAATTCCGCTCTGAATGTCGGTTTATTTAGGTCGTAGTGAACAAATGGATTCATTACTAAGGTCCTTTGGGTTTCGATATTATTCTTTAATGCTTCAGAAACATATCTTGTCCCGTCCGGTTTGGTTTTATCTTTACAGGCATTCCAAAAATCTTCACCTGATACTTTACTTTGGTTTTTATCAAATTTTACAGGAATTTTTTTATTGTGGCAAAAGTTTTTAACCAACTTCTCAAACTCGCTTCGAACGTATGAAGCTGAAGCTTTTAAATCTCCAACATTGTTCAAATAATGTTCTGCTTTGATAATGAAATCTGTTTGGTTGTGAAGTATCGGAATCTCATAACCATTCTGATGTTCTTCTTTTATATACAATTCTGCATACTCCCAATTTGGATTGTTTTCAGATTTCACCAACTCGTACCACGATTTGTCATAAGTGGTCATGAAAATTTGATAATCTGCAAACTTCTCATCCAGAATTTTTAAAAAGGGTAAACGGTTTGAAGTATCCAAGCCAATAAAAACATCATCCAGAACTAGAAATCTGTATCCGTCCTGAATGTTGCTCAAAACTGCACCTAAATATATGGCAATAGAAATTGCTGTTAAACGAGCTTCGTTTAAAAAGCGATGGTGTTCAGGCAAATTTGTTTTGTCGAAAAAATCTACAATTAATTCAATGTTTTCATTAGCAAATCCCTTGGTTCTGCCGATTGTAAGATTGTTAAAATGAAGTTTTATGGTTAAATTGTAATTAAAATAGGCAATTAGCTCATTAGCTTTAGTTTCGACATCATGCAAAAGTTCAGCTAAGCCCTCATTGAATTGCTGTAATAAACCTCCGGGTGCTTTAAGCGTTTTGTAAGTTTTTCTCCTTTTATCACGAATATCTCTTTTCAGTTTTATCCAATCTACTTCAATCGCGTTAGTTGTTCTTGAATTGACAAAGTCAATTAACAAGTCCTCAATCAACAGCTTGAATATATTGACTTTATCGGTTTCAAGGTAATGCGTTTTTAAAAGGCTTTTATAATCGAGAAATCCTTTTATTTTATTGGCTTTTAAGATGAATGCTTCAGTTTGACGATTATTTGCATTGTCAAGAACATATGGAAGATTTGACCGAATGTTCCCTGCATCACCTATTACCATTTTAATAAAACCGGTGTTTCTGTCAGCTACAGAAATAAATACATTTTCATAGTCAACCACATTCACTTCTTCTACCGAAGATTGAAAAAACAACTTGATGGCTTTGGCAACAGAGCTTTTTCCGCTTCCGTTTTCGCCATAAAGCATCAGGTTTTTACCCGAATTGGTTAAATCAATTTCGTGTTTGCCATACAACCCTTTGAAATGGTTGATTTCGATTTTCTTTATCCGTTTCATTTCTCAAGGCTCTTTTTAATAATTGCAATTTCATTCACACTATCCATAAAAAACAAGTTTTTGCGTACTGGTGATTCTTTGTCGTAAAGTTGATTAAATACTTTGGTGATGATTTTTATTTTTTCTTCATCATTCATCTCATCCACAATTTCTGGCAAATCATACATGTATTTTAAAATATCGCAACCAGCTTGTTTGATTTCGTTTTCAAAATAGAGTTCGTACACCATGCCATCGATAAGCTGCTCAAAATAAAAACTAATTTTATCAATTGGAAGGGATTTAAGAAATAAAATATAGTCTACAATTGAAATAAAAGGCTTTTGATTTTCCCTATTGATTTCTTTAATCGGAATAAACTGTAATGGCTCACCAATTAATTCAAGAGCATTACCTTTTCTTTTACCCATATTATAAAGCCAAAAGTATATGAGAGAACTATTCAAAATGGATAATATATATTTTAAAGAATAATCAGTCTTCTTTAAACCAATGTAAAATACATCCGAGGCTGCATACCATGTTTTCGGTGCATAACCAAAGGTATTTCTGCTGCTTCTTTGAGGACAAACAATTTTAGGATTATTAAAATCAACGCTCGGACGGTCTGTTTTTAGTGCCCACCACTTACCTCTTTTATATGCGGACTCAAGAACACCGTTTCTTGCACGCCTATCAAGGATTTCTTTGTATTTACAAAAGTGATTATATAAATTTGGGTAATTAAGAAAAGTTTCTTTGTCTTCAATATCATTTACGTATAGAAAATATAGTCGAGGATTTTCATTAACATAGTATTGAAAAATATCAGAGTTTTTATAAAATGGTTTAACATTTTTATTCTCTTCTCGAGAAAGATTTAAATCTTTAAGTTCTTCTGGTTTTAGTACGTATACTCCTTCGTTTCTATTATTGTCATTATCAATATACCTATCTTTGCCTGTTTCAATACCAGGACTGATTTCACAAATTCCATCTCTTATAGTCTTTCCAGGAATCATTCCTATTTTTCTAACTCCAATACTTTCGTCATCTACTAGTTTTTCAGAATCGATTATTATTTTAAAAAAAACCTTCAATGTTCTTTCTGGTAAGAACTGGACATAATTTGTCCAATTACTATAAATTAAATCTTGTTTTACAGTGAAGTTTTTTTCATTTGATCTGTTAAGAAGAATATTTTGTGAATAATCATTTATGTAATTTGTAACCTTAACAAGGTTATCAGAAGGGTTTTCCTTTTGAAGAAAGAAAAGATTAGTATGAACACCAGCATAAAAAACAGAGATGTTATTGAAGTTTATGTACTCTTTAACTTTATATTTTTTTACAATCTTATCACGAATTTTTTTAGCACCATTGGCTGTTAACCAATAACTTGACGTTATAAATGCATTTACTCCCTTATTCTTAGTTATTTCATAAGATTTATGAATAAAAAAATACCAGTAGTCCATTTGTTTTTCAAAATATCCTGAACTTTTTAGAGGTTCAAATAAATCTTTATTTCCCTTCTGACCAATATAAGGTGGATTTCCAAGAACTATATCAAAACCATTTTTAATTCTAAAAACATCATGAAATAATAGTCTAAAATCAAAATCAATCTTATACCCAGACATCTGAGAAACAAATTGTAATTGCTCCTGAATTTTCGTATCAATAATCTGCTTTTGTTCTTGTTTCTTTTCTTTATCAGTGATATGAAAATATGCAGATGTAATTTTCTCAATTTCTTTAGCTAAAGCATCATTTATTGCAGTTCCATCTGGAATATTTATCAGCGAGTTGCCTTGTACAATTTTATATTCAAGGTTAGGCAAGGGTTCAATGTTATCAATTCTTTCTTCATCCACTACCATGGAGAGCCAGAGCCGGAGTTTGGCAATTTCTACAGCCCCGGCATCTATGTCCACCCCATAAATGGAATTTTTTATAGCATTGGATTTAAATTGGTAGGCGCTTCTATCTTTTACATTTTCTTTTTTTAGAAATGGTGTAAGCAGCTTACGGAGTTTCACAATTTCATTCATAATTCCCACCGGAAACGCACCGGAACCAACAGCAGGGTCGCATATTTTAATATCTTCAAGGGATTTGTCAATATCATCGGCATTTTGTCTTATACTTTCAGGTATTTGTTGTTTGTTGGCGGTTTGACTTAGTTTTCCCTCTTCAATAGCAATATCCTTGTCAATAATATGCTCGCCATAATGTATAAACATTTCCAAATCTTCTTTTGGCATAATTTCGTTTTGCAATTCAGTTTCAAGGAAATAGAGTAGAGATTGCTGTGCCATATAATGCACAATTTCGCGGGGGGTGTAAAAAGCACCTTTGCTTTTACGTTCGGTTACATCAAGCATCCGTTCAAACACTTTCCCTAACATCTCGGGGTCAATGGCAACTTCAGTTTCCAGCGGTTCATCTTCTTTCACTGTAAAATTGTACAAGTCAAAAACATCTAGAATACCGCATCCTTCTTCATCGCCTTTTCGGTCTGAGAATATTTTGTTAGGAATAACTATATCGGTTTTTTGCCAATCGTAAAAAGCAATAGGGTCGAACAAACCGCCATTTAAAAAAGGGATGCGTGTTTTAAAGCGTTCGTAGTAATCGGTTACGCGTTTTTTACTCAGGGCATCATAAAACAGGAATTCAAGGTAATCGTTGTAAAAGTTTTCGCCCGATTTGGTTTTATTGAAAAGGCTCCGTAAAAAATTTCTATCTCCTTCACCGTATTTTGCTTTTTCTTCAAGACCTAACCATCCTTTTTTCTGGAGAAAATAAAGAAAAACAATTTGCCCGAGCAGTTTTTTAGAGAAATTCAGGATGCTGATATTTTTGCTTTCGAACTCAGCTTTAACCGTTTTGTCTTTTTTTACAATCTTTTCAATTTCGTCTACCAGGTTAAAGAGCAGGGCTTTGTATTTTTCGTAAAACTCGTCCGAAACCGCTTCAATGCTAAAAGCATTTTCAATATCAGAAAGATAAGGAGCATGGTCGTTTTTCAACAAATCAATCAACTGGCGTTGTGCAGTGTGGCTTTTTCCTGATTCACCTAACATAAATGATGAACGTTTAGCAGGAGTCAATTCATCCTTTTTCTTTTCAAGGCTGTACTGCATTTTAATAAACGAAAACCGCCATTCACTTGATTTTTCGGTTGTAAATGCCACCAATGCGGCATCTTTACCTTTGTCGTTCAGGTACCATCGCACAAAATTCCGTTGAGTGCTACGGGCATAGTCAATGGAATGGTCGCGTTTAAGCTTAATTATCAATGCATCTATTAAATTACCTTCTTCATCTTCGTATTTTCCTATTCTTTCATAAGAAGCGATAAAATCCACAAAAGCTTTTGGAATATTGTAACCAGCACGTAGAAATTCTGCAGACTGAATGTTTTTAAGAAGGTTACGAATAAAATAACTGAACTTATCTTTATCAAAAGGGTTTTCAAAAACTTCGGTAATAATATTTTTTGCTTCGTAAAGTTTCATATTGTGCTATTGCTTAATTAAATACTCAGATAAAATTACTTCTTTGGGGATGCTCATGGAAACATCTTTTGCTGATGCAGTGTGATTGAAAAATTGTTCCGGAAGGTTTCTTTTAATCGCTGCAAGAATTTTCATCGGATTGGTTTCATCCATTATTTCTGAAAAAATTCTTTTTGCCACTGTTTTTGGCATTCCTCCTTCATCAAGCATATTTCTGACTTTTACGAGATATTCATCATCAGTATCTGTAAAGCCATTGTAACGTTTGATTTCTTTTGCATTTAATATTTTCCGGATTCTTGTAGCATTATCCCGTCCACCTTTTTTTGTGCTTTCTTCGACTTCTTCTATTTCGTGCAAATCAATCTCAATTTGTGATTTATTGCTTGCTAAAAGTTCATGAAAATCATTATGAATTTTTTGTCCCGGAGTTTTTTCGGAAGCTTCGAAAAGCTTTGCTGTGGTCAGAAAATCAAGTTCAATATTTTGTGATTTACATGCCAAATAAAACTTTTCGAGTTTTCCTTTGCGGAAATAAGTTATCAATGCATTTTCTTCAAGTTTAAAAGCGACATTGGCTTTTCGGGCAACTCTGGCTTTTCTTGGTAAGTTTTTAACTAATGCAAATAAATCTCTGTCATTATCCCTAATATCTTCAATTACCCTTAAATATTTTAATTCGCTTTCCTCTCCATCTTCATCTCCGATGATAAATTCTTTTGAAGTCAGTTTATTGAAAAGTTCAAAGGATTTTATTTCTTCACCGTCTGTAAGCAGTTTGGCATCATTACCCAACATTTCGATAAAATAATTGATTTTAGCGATGGCAGCTTCTTTCAATTTTATAATGTCGTTTGCTTCTTCTGTCGGGAAAAAATTGTAAGTGTAAATTATATTAAATGGTGTATCAACGCGGTTAATTCTACCGACCCTCTGAATCATCCGGGTTGGATTCCAAGGAATATCATAGTTGATAACTACATTAGAACGATGCAAATTAATTCCTTCTGAGAGAACTTCTGTTGTAACAATAATCCTATAATCATCTTTTTTAATTCGAGCTTTTTCATCAAAATTTGAAATAACCGTTTTGAGTTCTTTTTCAGAAGAACCGCCATGATAAATCAGCACTTTGTCATTAAGCCTGATTTTAAGATTTTCGGAGAGGTATTCGGCAGTTTCTTTTGATTCTGTAAAAATTATCAGTTTACTTTTTTGTAATACCTTTTGTTCTTTTATTATTTCAGTGAAGCTATCCAGTTTGGGGTCGTAGTTAATGTTTATCCAAAGAGTTTCGATAGTTTTAAGCGTTTTTAAATCTGATTCAATATCAGTTTTTAGTTGAGGCATGAAATCATTTTTACTGTATTCCTCTGCCTTTTCATCGTCAATAAATTTCTGTATAGCATCATAATTTTCAGCTAAAAAAAAGTCCATTATTTTCTGCCAATGCTTTTTACTTACGTAAACCTTTCCTTTGTTGTAGGCTGCAATAAAATCTTCATAGGATTTTATAAAACGGGCGAGTGTCCTTCTAAAAGCATAAAAACTACTTTCCAACCGTTTTATAAGCAGTATTTTCATAAAACCACCCATGTTGCGCTGACTGGTTTTCTCAAAATCCGATAACTCTTCTTTTAAATAAAGCAGTGGGGTGTACCTTGAATACTTGAATTGCTTTTCATCAGTTATTAAGGCAATTGTTTTTATGAAAATGCTATTTAGGTTTGTGTCAAGTTTGTAAAATATTGGTTCCGGGGGATTAACAATTGGAAATTTCAACCCCTGATTTTTTAAGTCATCTTTAAAATATGTATCAATTTCCTTCCTGGTTCTTCGAACCATAATGTGTTTTAATACTTTATCCCGGATTTGAACAGCATTATCTTTTACAATTTCCATATAAGCATCGTAGTCGTCTTTTCTGTCCAATTCTTTCAACCTGCGTTGAAGTGAACCAAAAAAGCTTTCAAGATTCTTGATTCCGGGGATTGTACTATTCTTACCTTTTTGGAACAGCTTTATTTGCGAAAGAATATCAAATGGCGAATTGTTTAAAGGAGTTGCAGTAATTAGAATAACTTTTTTGCCACGACAAATAGCAGACAAATTTTCGTAGCTTACGTTATTTTCATTTCTGAATTTATGTGCTTCATCAATAAAAACATTGTCATATCGTTCAGTTCCCCTTTCAATTATTTTTTCAAGTTTTCCGATTGATTCAAATTCAGCAGCAATTTTGAAATCGTTGAAAACATTAAGCCATGAATTTGGATTATCTTTAGTTAGTAAAGCGGGTGAAGCAATTACCAAATTTCGTCCTGGTAATTGGTTTGCTAATAGCGTTGCCATGTAAGTTTTCCCCAAACCAACAACATCAGCCAAAAATACACCTCCATATTCATCAAGTATCTTTTTTGCATTGGTAACAGCTTGTTCCTGATACTTCAATTTCATAAAACCTTCAGGAATGTTCTGATAAAACAGGTTTGGGTCAAGGCTTAAATCAGTTTTAAAATATTCATAAAGGAGCTTAAGGTAAATCTGATAAGGGGTAATGCTATCATTTAAGTGTGTTTTGGTTTGTATGGTTTCAACGTAATAATCTGAAATATCAACAGCTTGTTCCCATAGAAGTTCAAATTTTTCCAATGCATATTTTACATCCTGACTATTTTTGAGTTGTACATTAAACTCATAATTAGCAACCAAACCAGATTCCGAAAAGTTACTAGAACCAGTTATTACATTTCCAAAATCTCTGTCATCTTTGAAATAACGGCTAATATAAACTTTGGCGTGAAGATTTTGACTTGGGTGAGCTTTAATTTCAATTTTACCGGATTTTAAGTATTCAAGAAACTTAAGAATTCCTTCCTCAACTTCCTGTGTGTCCTCACTTTTTTCAATTTCATCAATTACTTTTTCTCCGATAATTTCTTTTGTTCTGGTATGAGTCTCAAAGTCAAGTTTACCCTGAATTTTACTAGTCTCAATTATCTGAAAAGTCTTTTTGTCAATATTTAAACCAACCAGAATTCTGATTTTTTCAATCTTCTCAAATGATTTGTATAGTTGATGGAAGCCACTAATTCTGAAATATCCAACCAGAATATCAAAGAATTCTACAGTTTTTAAAACAACTTTAAACCTGTCAAGAATCGAATCTTCCGAATCGTTCGTAAAGAATGTTAAATCAGTATATTTAGTTTCAATATCCATTAAAAATGTTCTGTTTCATTAAGTTTTCAAAAATAGCTTTTTTCGGTGCGTTGGCAAAGAAATAGCTTTTTTGGTTTTTCATTGCTGGGCTGTGTGTCGGCAAAAACCAAATGTGCTATTTGTGCGGTCGACTTTTTAGTATGTGTGGTACCATTTGTATAACCGCAATTCCATTTCTTTCCAGTTTAGTAGGAATGAGAATTATATCTGCTAATTTATTGTTTTTATAACATTTAACCAAATCATTCGTATTCATTGGTATCTGTTATTTTTTCAAATAGTAAAAGTAATAAAGTTTTTAAACAACATGATATTTTTAGTAAAAATTCAGATTATCCAACAGATTTTTTATCTGATCAAATTCTTTGGTTGTAATAGGTGTGTAATTTTTTGTGGTTTTGTTACTCTCATGCTTCTTATCCTTTGTATATAATGTAAATGAACAACCTTTTTCAAACGGTGAGTTGCAAAAGGATGACTTAGCGTGTGCATTGTGTTTTTTTATGTTTGCTTTTGGGGATTAAAACCTGAGCGGTTTTTGAAAACCGCTCAGATTTAATATCGGGAAATTGTTTTGCATCTTAATGAAGTGCTGTTAAAATATCCGGTGGACATTTTTACTGTATTATCCATGAATGTTCGTTAAATCTACGACTTTTTGCTTTTATACTCGTTAGAAAATATATATTTTTTATTTTTCCGGTATAGTTTCTTGTTATAATCATATTGTTTTCAAATTCAATAGCTAAGGCGTTTCCATAAAAACTCTTTAACTAATGGTTTCGTCATTATCTTTATCAGCAAGATGGATTATTTTCTTTTCCTTGCGCTCTTTTATAATTTTTCTGATAAAGCTAATTGAATAAAGAACTGCAAGAATAAATGACATTACTGCAATAATTGCAAGGTAGAAAAGAATTGCATCATTTGCACCGCCTGTTCCTGCATAAGCAAAATAAAATGAAAACAAAAAAGGAATTAATAATTTTTTTTTCATAGGATTTTTATTTGTTTATTATTCTATATAACCTATTTCTAAATCCGTAAATGTCCGTTATTATTATTTCTGTTATTATCCGTTTCTCTTTTTACAATTAGCGGTAACGGTTGGCCATATGAAATCGTTGGGGAGGATAGATTACGTTCGTATTCATTGGCATCTGTTATTTTCAAATAGTAAAAGTAATAAAGTTTTTAAAAAACATGCTACGTATGGAGATTTACGAGATCAACTCTTTCAATTGGCAATTTCAATTGATATAGGGTGGTTAGTTTGACTGAATATTACAATTTAGCATTAGCTATTTTCATAATGTGTTTAAAATCTCTCCATTGATTGGCTGATTTATATGCTTTTTCTGAACCAGAAGGTACATGTAGAATACAAATATTTGTATTCACAAAACTAAATATTTCGTAAGGAATGACAATCGGAGTAATTGGATAAGCATAGATTGATACTAAATTTTTGCAATTTGAAAAAGCATTTGCATCAATGAAGGTTACTGAACTTGGAATAGTAATTGATTTAATGGATAGACATTCAGAAAAGGCTCCGTATCCAATTTTAGTTATGGAATTAGGAATAGTGACTGAAGTTAAAGCACTGCAATTAGAAAATGTTTCATCTTCAATTGAAGTTATAGAAGAAGGAATAATAACTGATGTTATAGCACTACAATTATCAAATGAATGGTTTTTTATCAAAGTTACCGAATTGGGAATAGTAATAGAGGTTAAAGCACTACAGTTGTAAAATGAATAAGCTCCAATGTTTTTTACTGAAGATGGAATTATTATTGAAGTTAATCCGCGGCAACCTGAAAAAGTGTAATCTGGAATAGCGGAAATCGTAGAGGGAATAGTTACAGAATTTAGACTGCTACAATCATAAAAAATTCCTTCTTTAATTGAATCTACTGAATTAGGTATAATAATCGAGGTTAAGGCACTGCACTTCTTGAAAGCATAAGAACCAATAACAGTTATTGAGGACGGAAGTATAATTGAAGTTAAGTTTGTATTAGGTCCTATATATTCATTATAAAATGCATTCTTGGGAATAGCATTTGCAGGATAATCCGTAATCTCAATATATTCAATTGAAGATATTCTTGTTGTACAAGAAATAACATTCACCTCGCTTAAATTCAACGTTATTAATTGTCGCATCCGATTTCGAATAGTTTGAAAATCATTTGCATTAATAGTCCCCTTTATTGTGAGGTTGGTTATGGAGTTTATCTCGTTAGAAGCAAAAGCAGCATATAAACCACCAGCGTTAATATTTACCGTCTTTGAAACTTGTGCTTGCAGTATTAATGTGAAGCACAAGTGGAAAATGAATAAAAATAGTTTTTTCATAATTAGTTATTTTTAAAATAATTATTGTGCTTTTCTAAATATTTAATTTCAGGAAAATAAATTTTTCCAATTGAAGCGTTGAGCATTTGAATAATGTACTTTGATAAAGTCTCGTAGATATATTTTTCTGTGTTTATTTCAAATTTCTTAATATAGGGTCCCCTTTCATTTGCAGGGATTTTGTATGTTGAACTTAATTCCTGTTTTATCTTGCCATTTTCGCCAATGATATTATTTACAGAAAGAATATCCATTAAGTCTCTGAATTCAATAAAAACTCGACCACTTCCATTATCTCTATATTTTCCTTTTTGAAAAACAAGGATTGGATTTTCAAAATCCTCAATATCTACATTAATTGTCAATTTCTGGCCTAAAGTTGTTGAATAATCAATTAGTAATTCTAAGTTAATCTCCATAGCTGTTTTGTTTTATATGTTACATTATTTTGTTCTGTCTTCCTTTTTCTATCTCTTTTTTTGAATATTCTTTACAATAAGACTTCTAAATATAATTCATATTCCTTAATAAATAAACTTTCGTCATATTTCAGAATTGTTTCACAGAATTCAGTACTCGACCATAACTTCCAATCTTCTTTTTGATTGTAAAAGGATTCGATTTCTAACTTCCCTTTGTCTTTTTGTTTGTTGTTAAGATAGTCTGTCAATTTATAGAGTTTTTCAAATTCAAATTCTTTAAGCACCTTATGATAAGTTTCAATAAATAGATTCTGATTAGAAGCTGCCTCAATCTCTTGGAAAGACTTGTTTGTTTTTTTATCTATAAACTCTCCCTTGTCTTTTAAAAGCTTCAATTGTGCTCTAACAGACACTATGTCTTCACTTAAAGCATTCCAAACAATAGAATTATATATTGACAAACAATAATAAAATATATATTCTTTATACAGTCCTTTTTTGAATAAAAAATCAGAATATTTTTCATAATGTCCTGCTCTATTGTTGAAATTAAAGAGTATATCATTTCCTGTACATTCCTCAATTATATGAGCAAATACCTTTTCAGCCTCATCGTATTTTCCAGCAAAAATGAGATAACTAGTTAATTTATCGTAACTCGAATAGTCAGATTTTATTTTTATAGCCTGTTCTATCAATAAAATTGATTTTTCTATGTCAATCTTTTTGAATGCAGTAGCCTGTTTCAATAATTCTGAAACAACCATACTGGTATCATTTTCGCTCATTTTACTATTTGATTGATTATTCGGAAAATCTTTAATAACATCATTTTCTGTAACTGCTGTCTTTAGTAAAGATTTAACTCCGAATATCTTCTGAAAAATATTTTCCATTATACTTTTAAAGTATTGAGAATTTCGATTGATTCAATTTGTGAACTGTCAATAGGTATTAAACTAAAATCTTTGTACTGGGATTTATCAAGAATGTAATCCTCAAAGTTGTTTATTTTATTAAAATGACCGTATATTCCATTGTTTAATGGTGTTACTGTTGGTTTGGTTAAAATACTTGCACTTGCAATCCTCCCAAAAATAAATTCATTTTCATCCTTAAGTTTTATTTTTAAAACTTGATTGGTCGAAAGATTTTGATAATCACTTAAATTGTATTGTTTCATTTTTTATTTTGTTGGTTATGAGTTTAAAAGGTCAGTTTTTGTCACATAGTATTTTATTTTTGAAAGTCGGAAAGTTTGAATTTTATTGCGCCGTCTAATTCATTTTGCTCTCCCTTTTCGCACCTAGAATGGAGCATAACATTTGTATAATCACAATTGCATTTATTTCCGTTTTAGTTAAAATGCAAATCGCATCAGCTCATTTATTGTTTTTATACCATTTAACCAAATCACTCCCATTAATCGGCAAATGTGTAAATAGAATAAATTTATAACATCCGGATCATTTACAATCCGCTCTTATCCGTCCTATCCGTTTCGGTAGTGTTCTATTCCCATCTCTAAAATCAGCAAATCTGAAATTACAGTCCCAAATCTGAAATCTAAAATCTCAAATCTGCAATCTGCAATCTCAAATCTGCAATTAATCAACTTCTACTTCAAATTCTCCTTCTTTTATGGTATCTGCATTAAATACATTCAAAAAGGTATTGCCTGCGGGGCCTAAACGGTTAGCTGCAATATCGGCAGTGGCTCCGGGCGACAGGGAATAGGCATTTGCCGGAGTAGCAGCAGTAGCTGTGGGGGCAATATAGAACTGTAAAATAGCATCACCTGTATTGGTAAGCGTAAAAATGCTTTTATCGTTAAAACCATTACTTAATATATTGGCAATTGCGGCAGGAGCTACTGTGCCTGTAAATAAATTGTTGTCACCGGGCAGTCTTTTATAGCGTACTCCCCAGCTACGGCATTGCAAACGGCGTGTTGCAGGCTCGCTCTTACGGAAATAATATTCTATCTGATCCCACAAATCTTTAATCAATGCATCGGCAACTTCACGTTCCTTTTGCATTTTTACTTGTTTTTCATTAAATTCAAGTTTCTTGTCTCTTTGTTCTTTAAGGGTGAGTTTGAAACTATCTTCCATTGCTTTTACATCGGCTGCCGAGGGATTGGTCATAGCCGTACCCCCTTTGGCCACTCGTGCCTGTTCGCCGTTAATAATGTTATCGCACCAGAGAATAATATTATTTTCGGAGGTAAGTTTAGGTACTTCGTTACTATTTATATCTAAACCGTACAGGCTGCGTTCCGAAATTTTATACGAGCCTCTTTCTATACCGTTATTAAAGCTTTGGATAAAATGGGAAATGATTTTTTGAACAGCTTTTTTAACCGGAACTTTTTGTTTAATAATTTCACTTTGCTCATTTTTGGCAAAAATGTGACCCTGATACAGGGCGAAAAAAAATACAGCATAAACTTTGAGATGATCAATGGTTTCAGCCTGAAAGATTTTTGCTGCTTCCGGGTTTACTTCATTTTCGGATGTAAAGATAAGTTCGGAGGTGCCTTTTAATACACTATTGCGTTCGGCATCCGATTTCGGGCGTTTAATAATACTCGACATATTTTTTGGGTGTTTAATTAATAATAGATTAATTTTTTATAAAGCAAAGATATAATCAATTTTTTAAAAAAAGTTAAATTTTTTTAAAAAAATTAAAATTTATTTTTATTTTTAATATTTTTATAGTACCTGGCCTGGTTTAAATTAAACAAATAATGTGATAAATAATACATTATCAAGATGTAAGATAAATTCTGCGGATTGTGTGGATTGAATGGATTGCGGATTGTGCAGATTGAATGGATTGTTCGGATTGAATAGATAGAAATTATGACACGAATTGCACGAATTTACACAAATAAATGCTGATGATAATATAAACACAACAAAGAGTTGGTTAAATTCGATTATACGGTAATATTTAGTTCTATTACATAATCATGCGAATCAGAGGTTATAAACTTCTCTGTGCAACTCTGTGTTTCCTCTGTGTAACTCAGTGTTATAATATATTTAATTACACAGAGAACCACAGAGAATTCACGGAGAACCACGTAGTTTTTATACTTGAATAATCAGACAAATAGCATACCGCATATCAAAAAAAATCATGAAGCAGATTGTTCGGATTGAATGGATTGTTCGAATTGAATGGATGGATAATACGAATAATAAATACTGATTTTATTTATAAAGAGATAAATAAAAGATTGAATATATTTGAAAATTATTCGGAGAAGTTGGAATTAAAACAGGGCTGATTTAAAATCAGATGATCATGTATTTCATAAACAATGGGCATATCAAAAAAAATATGACCATTGTTCACGCAAACAATTGGCATATTAAAAAAAATATGACCATTGTTCACGGTAAATATTGACGTATTGAAAAAAATATG
>JGI20225J20221_1000342_pt2 | contig 91319 bp, 89 predicted proteins | sample BioMet4_FD_20221 | JGI IMG/M metagenome (IMG submission 20221) | reverse complement strand
GGCATGCTCAACGGCCCGTTGACACTGCAGCACGCTGACCTTACCGTGCATGCGGTGCGCAACCGCCTTGCAGCCCATGCAAAGTCCGCTTATGCCTGAGTCCGCAGGTGGCCCTGGGGCATAAGTGTCTATCATATTGGATTGTTCGCATGCAGTTTATTACCTTGCCCCATAATGCCCAGCCAGACCAGTACGCAGCATGGCAAACCGCGGCGCTGCGTTGCGACCAGACAGACCCCTTTTGCTGCATGCCCTCGTGGCAGCTGGCCTTTCACGACGCGTTTGGCCCCAAACGGCGACTGCTGGTAGCCGAAGCAGAGGGCAGCGTTATTGCCTTTGCCGAAGGCCTTGTTTCAGAAGAAGAAATCTTCGTCACGCCCCTTGAACCCTCGTGGTTTTTTGGCTGCCCGCTGCTGGGCGATGCCGCGCCCAGCCTCTTTGCCGAAGTCATGAATTTTTTTGCGCAAACGTATGCGCCGCGCTTTCCCAAGGTTTTGATTGGCGGTCTTGGACCCGGGCTTGAGTATGTGCAGAACCTGCTGAACAAAACCGGCATGCCGCTTCAGGCGCACCTGGTAAAGGCCGGTATACAGGGCGCGGCCTCACTTGAGGGCGGACTGGACGGTTTTCTTTCGCGCAGGTCCGCCAACCTGCGGCGCAACCTTAAGCGCGCGGCCAAAAAAGCGGCGGAGCAGGGCATCTGTTTTGAACGGGTGTTGCCCACCACCGCAGACCATGCCAGGCAAACCTATGCCCGCATGATCGCCATCGAACGCACCAGCTGGAAGGGGCTGGATCACTGCGGCATGGCCGAGCCTGTGATATGCGATTTTTACGCCAATCTGCTTGAACGGCTGGCCCCGGAAAATGGGGCGCGGGTGATATTTGCCCGGCGCGACGACAAGGATGTCGGCTTTATCTTTGGCGGACTGGCAGGCCAGATTTATCGTGGGCAGCAGTTCAGCTACACCCAGGACTGGCAGGCGCTTTCACTGGGCAATCTCATGCAGGTAGAAAAAATACGCTGGCTGTGCGAGGAGGGCGTGCAACGCTACGACATGGGGCCTCTGGACGGCCCAAAGATGGGCTACAAGACGCATTGGACAGAAAAGGCCCTTCCTATCCGCACATGGCTGGTTGAAAAAGCCTGAAAACGCACCGCGGCGGCGCTCTATGGCTCTGCCGCCCCCGCTGTCAGCGGCTAGCAACCATCTTTTGTTCAGGGGCGGGCATTCCAGAACAACAGGGCAACCCGCGAGCTGCCTTTCTCCTTAACCATTCCATTGGTGCTGAGTTCGCTCAACCTGCGGGCCAACGCAGCCCGTTGCTCCCCGGAGAGCTGTCCACGGCTGTTAAAGTGCCGGGTGTACATTAAAATGGCTTCTTCCAGCGGACATTCCGAATCCCACGAGCGTTCCTGATATTCCACCTCGGGGTAATACCCCTCCAGCCACAAAAGATTAAAGGCGCAGTACAGCCCCCGGCGGGTAAACTCCTCATGCGATGTATCATCCACAAGCGGCGCCAGCTCGCGCCGTACTGAGTTGTCGCTGGTAACCTGCGTCAGCAGGCAGCAGTAACCGGAGGAGGCCTCGGTCATTTTTTCAAGGGTAGAGCGGTTGTATACCGCAGGCGTGCGCGAGGCAAAAACAAGCCTGAACCGTTTTTTCCAGCCCAGCCGCTCCAGATCTGCTCCGGCCCAGTCAAGTACCCTGAAGCTCGCGTTGGGCAGGTTTTCGTCAAGGGCATTTTGCTGTGCACACGTTATCATGCCGGGCGCAATGTCGCAGCCTTCAACCGCTCCAGCCAGCCTGGCAAAGGAAAGGGCATGCCTGCCGGGGCCGCAGCCAACGTCAAGCACCGCATCCGCCTTGCCAATATGAGCTCTGGCAGCCAGTTTCTCCACCAGACGCTGCCGGTACACGCGGGAGCCTTCCTCGCCTGCATGCGCATTGAACGACTCTGCGCGGCGGGTCCAAAAATCTGCCATATCGGCCCGATCAGGCTGTCTCTCTGCCCAACAGGCTTCAAAATCGCTGATATTCATAGTTCCGCCGGGTAAGGGTTCATGCATGGCCGGACAAGCGCGGCACATGCAAAGAGTACAGGGTGTCGGCGTGAGAATAAAGAAAAATCGCCTGCCGTTCAACGCCAGCAGACGATTTGATGCATTCCTGATGCATGGATGCCCAGCTAACCCGCGCCCGCCTGCCGTGTTGCCTGACAGGCGGACGCAGACTGAGGGCTTTTATACGGTGGGCACAGGCTGGCCTACGGATTTTTTGCGGTCGAGCATATCGTGCAGCTGGTCCACATCCAGGTTGCCGGTCACCTTGGAGACAAAAATGGTGGCAACGCCGTTGCCCACAAGGTTGGTGAGCGCGCGGGCCTCTGACATAAAGCGGTCAATGCCAAAGATAACCGCTATGCTCTCGGGGGGTATGTTGCCCACCGAGCTCAACGTGCCGGCGAGCACGATAAACCCGCCGCCCGTCACTGCTGCCGCACCCTTGGAGGAAACAAGCAAAATACCCAGCAGTACAAGCTGATCACCGAGCGGCATGGGCGTGTTGGTTGCCTGGGCCAGAAATATGGCCGCCATGGTCAGGTAAATGGCCGTGCCGTCAAGATTGAATGAATACCCTGCCGGAATAACAAGATCCACCACGCTTTTGTTGCAGCCAGCCTTTTCCATCTTGCGCAGCATGTTTGGCAGCACCGATTCAGAAGAAGACGTGCCAAGCACGATAAACAGTTCTTCACGAATGTAGCGAACAAACTTGAAAATGTTGAAACCGCAGCTGAAAGCGATTACCCCAAGCACAAACACCACAAAGAGAATGCTTGTAATGTAGAAGCAGACGATCAGCTCGCCCAACACAAGCACAGAGCCGATACCCTCCTTGCCGATGGTAAAGGCCATTGCGCCAAAAGCGCCGATGGGGGCCACATGCATGATAATGCCGATGACCTTGAACAGCACTTCGGAGAGGCTTTTGATCAGGTCAAAGCAAAGCTTGCCCTTTTCGCCGCTGTAGTTCAGGGCAAAGGCAAACAGCATGGCCACCAGCAACACCTGAAGTATCTCGCCGCTGGTAAAGGCTGAAACAAAGGTATTGGGGATAATATTAAGGAAGAAGCTGACAATATTGTTGTCTTTGGCCTTGCCGGCGTACTGGGCGGCAATGTTTTTGTCGGCTGCGTTAAAGGTGCTGACGTCAACATTCATGCCCACGCCGGGCTGTGCCAGATTTACCACCACAAGACCGATGGCAAGAGCTGTAAGGGTAATAACCGTAAAATAGACCAGAGCAATGCCGCCCGTTTTGCCGACAGCCTTGAGGTCTTTCATGCCAGCTATGCCGGTGACCACCGTCGAGAAGATCAGCGGCGCGATAATCATTTTGATAAGGTTGATGAAGCCCTTGCCCAAGGGCTGCATCTTGACGGCCAGAGCAGGATAAAAATGTCCCAAAAGAATGCCTATGAATATGGCAATGAGAACCTGAACATACAAAATTTTCAAATATTTCATGGTTGCTATCCTGGCTGTTGGCCTACTGAAAGTCTGGTGTTACAACTTCTGCTGCATCATCAAAACCTTGCCATAATTACTGCCGGATATTTCACGGGGGAAGTACCCGGCGACAATAAAACTTGTTTTCTTTGCTCTTCAATAACAATTCAGTGAACATCATTGATTATCCACATCACACTAAGCATAAAAGCGTCAATTAAAAATTTCATGCAGATTATCTTGCAATACGCAACATTTTGTAAATGTTTTTTTAGAAAAACTGTTTGTTCATTCTATCAATAACTGCATGCTCCAAAAAAGATTCCACTGCTTTAGGCATACCACTGCAGGGGATAATAATGCAATCAAAATATTTTTTTAACTAGTTGAACGCAATTAATGCTGTTTGATTGCACAATATAATAGAAAATATTTGTTAACCATCTGTCATATAACAGATAGTTTACACGTATATCAAATTTTGGCAGCGAGGGCAGGTTGCACCCAGCCTGGCATGCCGGGGCAGGTAAAACATGCTCAAAAAATATCCACCTGTATAAAATTGATTCAGCTGCCAGTTTGCACCCGGATTGAAAAACCCGGAGGAAAAAAGACAATTGTTTTCCTCGTGCGGATGGCGTAATATAGCCGACTTGAGCAATAAGCCCAGCTTGTAAGGAGCAGGAAAACTATGACCGAGGACAAGATCGCAACCTCCATGTCGGAGGAAGGCGCTGAGGATTTTGCCGCCATGCTGGCGGCCCACGAAACCGCATCTAGCCGCCTGCAGCCCGGCCAAAAAGTGACCGGAACTGTAATTGCCATCACAGGCGACAGCGTTTTTGTGGACGTAGGCATCAAGGTTGACGGCATCATTGACCGCAAGGACATTCTTGACGCTGAGGGCAATGAAAGCGTCAAGCCCGGTGATAGCCTCGAAGCCTGGGTTACCGGCGTTTCTTCGCAAGAGATCCGCCTTTCCCGCTCCATGGGCGGCAGCGGTATTGCCGCACTTGAAGAAGCCCGCGATGCGGCGGTTCCGGTCGATGGCCGCGTAACTGCCGTCTGCAAGGGCGGTTACACTGTTGACGTGCTTGGCAAGTCCGCATTCTGCCCCGGCAGCCAGATCGGCGTTGCCGCGTCTGAGGATGCCGCAGCGCTTGTGGGCCGCAGCATGCAGTTTTTGGTTATCCGGGTTGAAAACCGTGGCAGAAACGTCGTGGTTTCACACCGGGCCATCGTTGAGCGCGAGCGCGCCGAGCAACTTGATGCGCTGCTTGAAAGCCTCAAGCCAGGCGACACCGTTGAAGGCAAAATTACGCGTTTTGCCGCCTTTGGCGCGTTTATGGAACTTGCGCCCTCTGTTGAAGGCATGATCCACCTTTCCGAGCTTTCGTGGTCGCGCGTTGGCGCTCCCGACGAAGCGGTTTCGCTCGGCGATGTAGCACGCGCCAAGGTTATCTCCATCAGCAAGGACAGCAAGGGCCACGTGCGCATTTCGCTTTCGCGCAAGCAGGCCGAGGGCGATCCCTGGCAGGACGTGACCGAGCGGCTTGAGGCCGGTACGGTTGTCACCGGCAAGGTTGTGCGCCTCGCGCCCTTTGGCGCTTTTGTGGAGCTGTTGCCCGGCATCGAAGGTCTGGTGCATATCTCAGAAATGTCGTGGACCAAGCGCGTGGCCAAGGCCGAAGACGTGCTTACCCCCGGCGAGACGGTTTCGGTAAAAATCAAGGAAATCAACCTTGAAAACCACCGTATTTCGCTGAGCCTGCGTGATGCCGAAGGCGACCCCTGGAAGGAAGCCGCCCAGCAGTTTGCCGTGGGCTCTACGGTAAACGGCACGGTGGAAAGCCGCACCCCCTATGGCCTGTTTATTACGCTGGCCCCCGGCATCACGGGCCTGCTGCCCGCCGGAGTGATCAAAAACTCCAAGCAGGGCAAGCTGTACAGCAAACTGGGCAAGGGCGACGCCGTAACCCTGACTGTACAAAATTTGGACACCACCGCCCGGCGCATCAGCCTTGCGCCTGAAGGCGAGCAGGCATCCTCCCCGGCGGAAGACAAGGCCTGGAAACAGCATGCGACCTCGGGCAGCTCCTCCTCTGGCGCTGGAATGAACATCATGGCACAGGCTTTGCAAAAGGCTCTGAAAAATAAGTAACCAGGAGCTTTTCCATGATGATAAAAAAATGTCTTGCAGCCATGCTTGCCGTAACTTTTTTTGCGGCATCGCAGCTTGCCCAGGCAGCCAACCTGCCCGAGTTCACAGACCTTGCGGCCAAAAGCGGCCCTGCGGTTGTAAACATCGGCACGGAGCGAAAAGCCAGCGGCAACAGCCAGGACGATCTCATGGGGGAAATGTTCCGCAATATGCCGCCAGGGTTCGACAAGTTTTTTGATCAATTCGGCGGCAAGCGCGGCGGCAAGCGCCCCCTGCAGAAGCAAAAGTCTCTGGGGTCGGGCTTTATTGTCTCCGCTGACGGCTATATTGTTACCAACAATCATGTTGTTGCCGATGCGGATGTCATCCGCGTAACCCTTGATCAAAGCAACGGCAAAAGCGAGCCTGTAACAGCCAAGCTGGTTGGCGCTGATGAAGAGACCGACCTTGCCCTGCTGAAGATTGAAACAAAAAAAGCACTGCCTTTCCTTGCGTTCGGCAATTCAGACGAACTCAAGGTGGGCGAGTGGCTGCTGGCCATTGGCAACCCCTTTGGCCTTGATCATACGGTAACGGCGGGTATTCTTTCGGCCAAAAACCGCAATATCCACGCCGGGCCCTTTGACAACTTCCTGCAGACAGATGCCTCGATCAACCCCGGCAACAGCGGCGGCCCGCTGCTGAACATGGCCGGGCAGGTCATAGGCATCAACACCGCCATTCTTGCCAGCGGGCAGGGCCTTGGCTTTGCCATACCCAGCAACATGGCCGCCAAGATTGTCGACCAGATCAAGTCGGGCAAAAAGATCAGCCGCGGCTGGATTGGCGTGGGTATTCAGGATGTTGACGAAAACACCGCCAAGGCGCTGGGCCTCAAGGACGCCAATGGCGCGCTTGTGGGCAGCGTGATGGAAGGCGAGCCCGCCTCCAAGGCGGGGATGAAGGACGGCGACATCATTGTTGCCGTGGACAACAAGGAAATCGAAGACGCAGCGGCCCTGCTGCGGGTGATTGCCGACAAAACCCCCGGCAGCAAAGCTTCCATAAAGGTGTGGCGCGACGGCAAAACCACCGAGCTTACAGTGACCCTTGGCGAGCGTAAAACCACGCAGTCTGCCGAGCAGAACGACAAGGATCAAAAACAGAAAAACGAAGGCCTGCTTGGCATTTCTGTTCGCCCGCTTACGGACGAAGAACGCCGTGACCTCAAGATAGAAAAGAACGAAGGCCTGCTCATTGTGGATGTGAACCCTGACAAGCCCGCTGCCGAAGCCGATCTGCGGCCTGGCGACGTGATTCTCAAGGCCAACCTCAAGTCAGTGCGCAGCGCTGCGGAACTTACAAAAATCGTCAATGATGAGGGCGTCGCACGTGGCGCTGTGATGCTGCAAATTTCGCGGCGTGGCGATGTTTACTTCCGCACAGTGAGCCTGAGCAAATAACTGGCATCAAACCTTCTGGGCTGCCTCCCAAGCGGGGGGCAGCCCTTTTTTTATCTATGAGCTTACGTATCCTTTGCATAGGCGGGCCTCTGCTGGTTTCAGCACTCAATCGGCTGGGTCACAGCACGTTTACTGTCCATCCGGGCACGGACGCCGATTTGCCCACGCCGCATCCGTATACGGTGCGGCAGCTCTCTGCCCGTCTTGAAGCGCGCGGCTTCATACCCGACGCCCTTTTTTACTGCGATGACGGCAACATGCCGCAGCTGCTTGACCCGCAGGATGCCCCCTGGCCGTCGGTGCGTTATTCCATCGATACCTACTGCAATCCCTGGCATGTTCCGTATTCCTGGGGTTTTGACGTCACCCTGGTGGCCCAAAAAGACTACGTGAGTCTTTTTGGCAACGAGGGTATATCTGCGCAGTGGTTTCCACTGTTTTGCCCGCAGTTTTCGCCGCTGGATGAGGATGCCGCTCCCCGCGATATCCCCGTAAGTTTTGTGGGGACGCTCGGCCACAAAAACAACCCTGACCGCGAGCCATTTCTCAGGGCTTTTCGTGCCCAGCATCCCCTTGTCATGCTTTCGGGCGATTACAAACCCATATTTGAACGCAGCCGCATCGCGCTGAACCAGACCGCGGCTTCGGAAGTGAATTTTCGCTGTTTTGAAGCCATATCCTGCGGCGCGGCCCTGCTGATGGAAAACTGCGGCAACGGCCTTGATGAACTGCTTGCAGTTGGCGAAGAAATTTTGCCCACGTATGAGCGTAACAATGCGCAGGCTGCGGCAGCCATTGCGGCCAGCGCGCTCAGCCAGCCGCAAAAGCTCGCGCAGATCGCCAGGGCCGGGAGCAGGGCAGTGCACCAGCACCATACCGACACCGTGCGCGCCGTAAGCCTTACCCAGATTTTGTCCGAGCTGTGCGCCGGGCAGGCCCACAGAGAGAGACTTGAACAATCACTTGAAAGACGCACAACCCTGGTCAAAGCGGCCTATGGCATACTTGCCAGCGAGCTTACTGACCCAGGCTTGCAAGAACACCGCGAATTTTTTAAAAAATTATGTATGTAGCAACAATCAGGTTGGCCGGGCTCATATTGCGCGATCTTGCCGTGCAGCGTTGCGGCCGTTCCCGATAGGGCCTATAGTCTGACCAGCCACATCTTTTGGAGGATAATCAATGCCAGTTGTGCATAGCGATGCCGGGCACTTGTCCGCGCTGGAAAAGCTGGAAAATATCCCGGCGCTCATGAGCGCCTATTATACGGAATTTCCCAATCCGGCACTCGCGGCGCAGCGCGTGTCATTTGGCACGTCGGGACATCGCGGAACCTCCCTGCTGTGCAGCTTTAACGAGGAGCACATCTACGCCATAACCCAGGCCGTGTGCGATTACCGCGCCGCCAGGGGCATTGACGGCCCGCTGTTTCTCGGCGGCGATACGCATGCCCTGTCCGAAGCGGCCTTTCGCTCCGCCCTTGAAGTGCTGGTGGCCAACAACGTGTCCGTGCGCATTGCGGCTGGCGGAGCCTATACAGCTACGCCGGCCATTTCGCATGCAGTGCTCAAGTGGAACGCTGGCCGTGTAAACGGTCTGGCCGACGGCATTGTCATTACCCCTTCGCACAACCCGCCCAGAGACGGAGGATTCAAGTACAATCCGCCGCACGGCGGCCCGGCGGAGGCCGAAGTTACCAGCCAGATCGAAAGATGCGCCAACTCCTACCTTGAAAACGGCAACAAGGGCGTTAAAATCACGCACCTGCGCGCCGCCCGCACGTCGCCGCTGGTTGAGGAATACGACTTCATCGGCAGCTATGTGCAGGACCTGGCTGGCGTGCTGGACATGAAGGCCATTGCCTCGTCAGGTCTGCGCATTGGCGTGGACCCGCTTGGCGGCGCAAGCCTGCCCATGTGGGAACCCATTGCCGATGCCTACGGCATTGACCTTGAAGTGGTAAACCGTGCTGTTGATCCCACTTTTCGCTTTGTGCCCTGCGACAAGGACGGCAAAATCCGCATGGATTGCTCGTCGCCCTATGCCATGAGCCGTCTGTTGGACATGCACGACCATTTTGACCTGAGTTTTGCCTGCGACCCCGACTCTGACCGCCACGGCATTGTGACGCGGCGCGAGCTGATGAACCCCAACCATTACCTGAGCGTCGCCGCCTGGTATTTGTTCCGCACCCGCAGACAGTGGCCAGCGCAGCGCGGCATCGGCAAAACGGTTGTCACCAGCGCCATGCTCGACAGGGTAGGGAAGGATATTGGCCGCCCGGTGGTGGAAGTGCCCGTGGGCTTCAAGTGGTTTGTGCCCTATCTGCTTAACGGACGTTGCGGCTTTGGCTGCGAAGAAAGCGCAGGCGCGTCGTTTTTGTGTTTTGACGGTACGCCCTGGAGCACGGACAAGGACGGCCCGCTCATGTGCCTGCTGGCGGCAGAGATGATGGCTGTGGAGCAGTCGGCCCCCGACGAGCTGTACACCAGACTGACCGAAAGGCTTGGAGCGCCAGCCTATCAGCGTCTGGACGCCCCGGCTGACGACAACGTGCGGGCAAAGCTTGCCGCGCTCACGCCCGAAAGCGTCCCCCTCAAAACTCTTGCGGGCTCGCCTGTCACCAGCGTGCTTACCCGCGCCCCCGGCAATGATGCCCCCATCGGCGGGGTCAAGGTTGTCAGCGAAGACGGCTGGTTTGCCGTGCGGCCTTCCGGCACTGAAGCCATATGCAAGGTCTATACAGAGAGCTTTAAGGGCGAGGACCACCTGCAGGCCGTGCAAAAGGACGCCATTGACTTTTTGGAGCAGTTGCTCAAAGGCGGCAACTAAGGGCAACTCCGTCGTTCAGCACGCTGGCGGACGTCGGATTTTGTACAAGCAGACATATTATAAGGTACTGATACACTGTAGTTGCCGGATGCCCGGCAACTATAGCAAACGCGCAGCTGCACTGCCATCCGGCTTATGCGGCTGCGCGTTTTTTGTCCACGCAAAAGCAGTAAACAGGCAGTCTACATCTGGCGGCCAGCGGGCAGCCCGGCGCTCTCGCGCAGCCGTGCAATTTCGTTCTCTGTGAGCGGGCGGGCTTTGCCGCTGGCCAGGTCGCCGAGGCGCAGGGTCCCCTGGGCGACGCGGCACAGGCGCAAAATGGTCAGGCCAAGGTCACGGCACATACGCCGTATCTGGCGGTTCAACCCCTGGCGCAGCACCATCTGCAGCAAAGTATTGCCGGAGACAGTCTGGGCGGTCACATCCACAGGCAGCAGTTCGTCACCTTCGGCAAGGCGCATGCCGCGCCGCATGATTTTAAGGGCTTCATCGGGCACTGTGCCGCGTACCAGCACTTCGTAGGTTTTGGGCTGGTGATGCCGGGGATGCGTAAGACGTTGCGCCAGCTGGCCGTCATTGGTCAGCAACAGCAGCCCTTCAGAAAAATAGTCAAGTCTGCCGACAGGATAAAGCCGCAGAGCCTTGTATTCCGCAGTCAGGCAGCCGAGCACGGTGGGCCGGCCTTCCGGATCGCTCACGGTGCAGACCACATGCACGGGTTTGTTGAGCATAAGGTAGGTAAATGCCTGCGGGGCCGAAAGAACGCGCCCGTCCACAGCAATGCCCTCAAACGGCAGCACATGGCGGGCGGGGTTGACCTCAGGCTGACCGGCAACGGTCACCCGGCCAGCAAGAATCAGCTCGTCGGCCTTGCGCCGCGAGCAATGGCCAGTAGCGGCAATGGCCTTGTTGAGTCGCACGCCGTCCTGATTTTCAGGTTCTGGCGCAGGCTGATTGCGCAAAACGGGTGCATTGCCTTCAGCGGGACGCTGCGAGGGCCTGCGCTGTGAACCGTCTGAACGGTAATCACGCTGGTCAGGCCGCGACGGCTGAGAACTGTTTCGCGTGCCTGAGCGAGACTCTTGCCTTGAATCAGACCGCGATTCGGGCCGTCCACCGGTTCGATGGGCAGTCTGGCCCTCATCACGCGAGTCACGTTTTTTACCTACGCCAGCAGATCGTCTGGAAGTATGGCCCACAGGAGACTCCGCGGTGGATCCTCTGGACGGTTCCTTTTTTGAAGACCTGCTGGACGAATCGTCCTGGGGTCGTTTTGGTGTGGCTGATCCGGCATTGCCGGAAGACTTGGGCGGCACGGTAATTCTCCTTGGCAAGATGCGCACATGGTGCGTGAAGTGGGGCATGGCGTCAAGAGCAGTTGGGAGTTATCCTTCTAGAGCCGGCATTCCAGGGTTCCCCATCTTCAAAAGTTTACATAATTATCATTATGGGACATTTGTAAATATAGTGCGAAGGACGAGTCCAACGTAATCCGAGCACAAAATCAGGCCTGGAATGCACACTGGCGGCGCTGTCCTCGGGCGAGTATCCCAAGCAAGGCCGCTCGCAAATTTATTCTGACTTGAGAACTTTTGCCCGCCAGTTCCTGTTGGCTGCATATTCCAAAACGGATCAACCCACGTATTTTCTTTTTTGCCTTTGGCGTTTCCTTTCCTTATATAAGGAAGCGCTGGTCTCTATGCATGATTCCCGGCCATGCAAGCCCGTCCAACCCTTGCCAGAGAGCCTAATTCCGCTGTGCGGGCTTGCCAAAAGGCATTTCACCATAACCTGGCTGTGCCACCCTCGAGGTCAGTCTCGCACTTGCTCCCAGGGCGGCTCTGACGTACAACACTGCCAACACTGGTTTCAAAGCAAGGAGTTTACATGGGCTTTGCCAACAGCTCTTGCAGCTTTACACGGTTTCGTATTCTTGACCCTGTCCCGGCCACGCTCTGGCCGCAGATACCGGACAAGCTGAAGCAGTTCGCCATGCGCGACATTGATGATATCCCCGAAATGCAGGCCCAGGGCTGGACCTGCTTTGAGGACATGCTGGATACGGATTGGGTGACGGCACCGCCGCAAAAAGGCGCGTACATTGTTTTTTCACTGCGGCTCGATATGCGGCGCATACCTGCGGGCGTAGTCAAAAAACATGTAGCCCTTGCGCTTAAGGAAGAAAAAAAGCGCATGACCGAACAGGGCAAAAATTACATTGCCCGCGAGCGCAAAAAAGAGCTCAAGGAGCAGGTTTTGCTGCGTCTGCGCGCACGTTTTTTGCCGGTTCCCGGTGAATTCAACGTGCTGTGGGCCACGGACAAAAACGAGGTCTGGTTTGCATCTACCCAAAACAAGATGATCGACCTTTTTCTGGAAGAATTTCTCAAGACCTTTGAGCTGCACCTGGAGCAACTGACGCCTTACAATCTGGCGGTCTCCATGCTGGACGAAGAAAGCCTGATCCATCTGGACAAGCTGGAACCCACGCAGTTCGCGCCCCTTTCCTGATTGACGGCACGGAGCACCCATGAACATGCCTTATCTTGGTGAATCCACAGACAGCATTCTCGGCAAGGAATTTCTGACCTGGCTCTGGTACCAGAGCGACACCGCCCCCGGCGCTTTCACAGACAAGGAAGGCGCGCCCTTTGCCGTCTCCATGGAACAGCGCATTGTGGTTGAAGGCGGCGAAGGCGACGCCCGTGAAACGGCCTCTGTCTCCGGCTCGCTCTCCCCTCTGCGCGAGGCCCGCTTTGGCCTTGGTAACGGCAAGCAGGTCAGCCGAGCCCTACTGCGGCTTGAAAAAGAAGAGCTGGCCTTTCAGGTGAGCCTCAAAGCTGAGGATTTTTGCCTCAACAGCCTTAAAACGCCCAAGCTCGACAAGGGCGACAGCGACGACGACCCCGACGCCCTGCTGCTCGAAAAGTTCTATCTTATGGAAGTGTGCACGGGCCTGCTGGATGCCCTGTACGCCCGCTTTCTCAAGCTGCGCCTTTCTTCCGGCTGGCAAAAGGAAGTGGACGACATGCGCCAGTGGATGACGCGCACGGAGTAAGTTTTTTTCATGACCACCCTGCCCTCGCCTGTCGCAAGAGGCCGTCTTTCCGGCCCGCTTCTGCACGTTTTACGCAAAACGCTGTGGATGCTGCTCGTACTGTGGGGCATTACCCTTATCAGCTTTTGGGTCATCCACCTGGCGCCGGGCTCGCCCACTGACATGGAGACAACGCTCAACCCGCTGGCTGGCGCGGCAGCGCGTCAGAGGCTTGAGGTGCTGTACGGGCTTGATCGCCCGCTCTACGTTCAGTACTGGGACTGGCTTACGCGCATAGTACAGCTCGATTTCGGCAACTCGATGTCCGCCGATTCGCGGCCGGTACTGACCAAAATTCTTGAGCGACTGCCCCTCACTGTGGGCATGAATGTTGTTTCGCTGGCGCTCACCCTGCTGATCGCCATACCTGTGGGTATACTTTCGGCCTGCCGGCAAAATTCGCTGCTGGACAAATCAGTTACCGTGCTGGTTTTTTTGGGTTTTGCCATGCCGTCGTTCTGGCTGGCCCTGCTGCTGATGATGTTTTTTGGCATTGATCTGCAATGGTTGCCCATTTCTGGCCTTACATCCATGAATTACGAGCAGTTGAGCGCATGGGGCAAACTTTGCGACCTGGCGCAGCACCTGGCCCTGCCCACACTGGTGTACACTGTTGGCGGGCTGGCGGGCATGTCGCGCTACATGCGGGCCTGCATGCTTGAAGTGTTGCGGCAGGATTATATTCTCACGGCCCGGGCCAAGGGCCTGAGCGCGGGGGCCGTGATCTGGCGGCACGCGCTACGCAATGCCCTGCTGCCGGTCATTACCCTGCTGGGCCTTTCCGTGCCGGGGCTGATCGGCGGCAGCGTCATTATTGAATCCATCTTTGCCCTGCCCGGTCTTGGGCAGCTTTTTTACGGCGCGGTCATGGCGCGCGACTATACCATGATTATGGGCAATCTGGTGCTTGGGGCTGTGCTTACGCTCGCAGGCAACCTGCTGGCCGACTTTTGTTATGGCCTGGCTGACCCGCGCATCCGCAACGCAAAGGACAACGCCTGATGCTTCCCCGTGCCGTCGCAAGGCTGCTTGGTCGCAACCTCATGCTCGTACTGGGGCTTGGCATTGTGTTTTGCATGTCGCTGGCTGCCATTCTGGCCCCGTGGATTGCGCCGTTTGACCCCAACGCCCTGCATCTTGAAAATATCCTCGAGCCGCCCTCCTCCCGCTTTTTGCTGGGCACAGACAGGCTTGGCCGCGACGTTTTTTCGCGTCTGCTTTACGGCGGCAGGGTCTCGCTGTGGGTGGGCTTTGTGGCTGTGGGCATATCGGTGAGCATTGGCACGGTGCTCGGGCTTGTGAGCGGCTATTTCAGGCGCTGGGTGGACGAATGCATCATGCGCGTGGTTGATATCATGCTGTGCTTTCCGTCATTTTTTCTTATTCTGGCGGTTATTGCCTTTCTCGAACCCAACCTTACCAATATCATGGTCGTCATCGGGCTCACATCGTGGATGGGTGTCACCCGCCTTGTACGGGCCGAGGCCCTGACCCTGCGCGAACGCGAATTTGTGGACGCGGCGCGGCTTGCGGGCACCTCCACGGCGGGCATACTGTTTCGGCACATATTGCCTAATGCCCTGGCCCCGGTGCTTATCACAGCTACCCTTGGCGTTGCCGGGGCAATTTTGGTAGAGTCAAGCCTCAGCTTTCTGGGGCTGGGCGTACAACCGCCCGCAGCCAGCTGGGGCAACATGCTTATGGACGGCAAGGCCGTCATCGAAACAGCGCCCTGGCTGTCGGTGTACCCCGGTCTGGCCATCCTGATTACGGTTTTGGGGTATAACCTTCTGGGTGAAAGCCTACGGGATATTTTTGATCCACGGCTGCGACAATAGCTTGAAAATACAGCGTATTTATATAAGTTAAAGTTAAACTTTAACACAAACAAACCGCTATAACAACACGTTGAAGCTATGCTTGAATACCTGCGCATCCGCAATCTGGCCCTCATTGAAGACATGGAACTGGAGTTTTCGCCCGGCATGAATGTGCTCACGGGCGAGACCGGGGCGGGCAAGAGCTTTATTCTTAAAGCGCTGGGTTTTTTGCTGGGCGACAAACTTTCGGCGGATATGGTGCGCGCTGGCGCGGAGCGGGCGCAGGTCGAGGCGCTTTTCAGCACCAGCGAGGCCGACATGGTTTTGCGCCGCGAAATTGTGGCGGAGTCAGGCCGCAGCCGCCTGTACATCAATGACGAGCTGCGCTCGCAAGACAGCCTGCGCGACCTGCGCAATCGCCTTGTGGCCCACACCAGCCAGCATGCCCAGCAAAAACTGCTGCAGGTTTCCTTTCAGGCGCGGCTGCTTGAGAGCGGCATAAGCTGCCCCGAGCAACTTGGCCAGCGCGACGACCTGCTCGCCCGCCTGCAGGCGAACGCCACGCAACGCGGGGCCCTGCTGGAGAGGCAGGCCGGGCTTGCGGAGCGGCGCGAGCTGCTTGAAATGCAGCAGCAGGAAATCGACAAGGTCTCGCCTGAAAATGGCGAAGAAGAACGCCTTGAAGACCTGCGCACACTGGCCCGCTCTATGGAGCACCAGCGCGAAAATTATGAACAGGCCCTTGTTTTGCTGCAGGGAGATGAGCAGGAAGGCGTCATCGACCAGCTTGGCCAACTGGAAAAACTGCTGCAGCGCATGAGCCGCGAGGACGAATCACTGCAGGCCGATGCCGAGGCCGTCGGCGCGTTGCGCCAGCAGCTGGCCCATCTGGGCGGCAGATTGCGCCGCCCCCCCGCGTTGCCAGGCCTCGACGAAATGCCCGACATGGACCATGTGGAAGAGCGCCTTTTTGCCCTTGCACAGCTCAAACGCAAGCTGCACCGTACCCTGCCGGAAATTTTGGCTCTGCGTGAGGAAATCGCGGAAAACCTCTCCTTTCTTGATGTTTGCGCCCTCGACATCACCCGGCTGGATAAGGAAGCGGCCGCGCTGGCCGCTGAGCTCGCAACGGTAACAGCCCGCATCATCCCCGCCCGCCGCACGGCTGCGTCAGCCATTGCCGCCAACCTCGAAAACGAGCTGCGACAGCTGGGTTTTTCAGACCAGGTGCGGGTTATCCCCGATTTTGCAAACCACGAAATATGGCCTGGGGTTGCAGACGAGCGCGGGCGCATTCTCTGGGCCCCCAACCCCGGCCAACCGCCGCAGCCCCTCGACAAGATTGCCTCAGGCGGCGAGCTTTCGCGCTTTTTGCTGGCACTTGCCAGCGTGCAGCAGGACGATGAAGGCGCTACCTTTATTTTTGACGAGGTGGATGCTGGCGTGGGCGGCATGACCCTGAACAAACTGGCGGAAAAACTCTACGCACTGGCCGAAAAACGCCAAATGCTGCTCATAACCCACTGGCCGCAGCTGGCAGCCCGTGCCCGCAGGCATTTTCAGATTAATAAGGTCGTGCGCGACGGCGAGACATTTACTCTCTGCTCTCCCCTCAACAAGGCAGACCGACATGCCGAGCTTGCCCGCATGGCCGGTGGCGGCGCTCAGGGCGAGGCCATGGCCCGCAGCCTCGAGGTCTGAGACTCTGCAAAATTTGCCGGGCCATCCTTTTTTTGTCGGCGTGATTGTCTGCCAAGGGCCATGGGCGTTATAATCCTGGCCCGATTCAGGGGATCAGCCGACATTTTTTTGACTTTTTCTAAACTTTTTCCCTTGATTTTGGTTTTTGAGCGTTATGGCACTTATTTTGCTTATATCAGGGGCAGATGGCTGTAAGGCAAAATTGACCATAGCCACAGGGGGAGCATGTGACTACCGAAAATAACAACTATATAAGCGCCATGCTCCACATGCAATCTGGCGCTTCCGAAGCATCGGCCACGGTGCGGCACACCCCGACAACGGAGAGGCCACTCGCCGAGCTTGACGAAACTTCAATCAGGACGCTGAATTGTCTGGCCAAAGACGGCGAGGGGCTTGTTTCGGCACTTGAGGCGAGGCTTGATTCGCTGCAGGAGGCCTTTATGGACATGCTCAATACGCAGCTGCAAGAGCGCCATCTGCGTCCGGAAGACCGCCTGCATCTGTACCTCTCGCCAGAGGGCACGCTGCTGGTCGAGGGCAACGACAACGACGCCAACCTGCTGTGCGATATCATCGCCCGCAAGCCTGATCTGCCAAAAAAGCTTCAAACAAATGGGCGCAGGTGGCCATGTTTGTCGCACGGCGTGGAGCTGGCAGCCCCAGATTGCAACAACGACATTATGGGGACCCAGATTCGAAGACGGCCAAATACCCNTTGCTTGGGCACTTACCACATGTTGCCTCAAAGNCCTCTNTCTCGCCATTTCTATATCCGTTAGAGCTTGCCAAACTGGCAATAAGCGCCTTATTGTATTGATTGACCAAATGGGGGCGCACTGGTTTCGACGGGGATCCGTGGAAAGCCTTAGCGGCAGGTCGAGGCCGCCGCAGGCCTCGTAAAAAGCGGCAACAAAAGTAATTGCCAACAACGATTACGACTACGCTTACGCTGCCTAAAAACAGCGAGGCAAAGACCGCCTAGGCGGTCACGTCATTCAGGGCCATGTCTGATAACCTTGAGTGGCGACACTTATCAGGCTGGCGGAAATCGGTTCTTACCGGGGTTTTCCGCGAGGAGTTTACCGGCGAGATTGCTGTGATGCGCCCGGTCAGGGGCTACCACCACGGTGAAATTAATTCCTGACATAAACCTGTAGATGCTTCGTGTGGACAGTTCGCGGACGGGGGTTCAACTCCCCCCGCCTCCACCAACCCCCAATTTCACCAAGGCTCACGGTGTCTCACAAAGACCCGTGAGCCTTTTATTTTAGCCATTTTTACCCTTATTTGTGTTTCATGCTGTATCAACCTGTATCTTGACAGCTCACTAAATTTGGGGGCATCCAGTGGGGGCATATTACAATTTCATTTGCGAGGTGCCCCCAGATGCCCCCATTGACAGAAATTAAGCTCCGCTCAATTAAGCCAGGTGAAAAGATCCAGCGGTATTACGACACCCTCGGAATGTATCTGGAGGTAACGCCTATCGGTGGGAAATACTGGCGACTGAAATACCGCATTGATGGAAAAGAAAAGCGGGCGGCGCTTGGGGTGTGGCCGGATGTAAGCCTGAAGCAGGCGCGAGAGAAGCGTGATGAATTGCGGAAACAAATTTCTGCCGGAATTTCTCCATCCGGCAGGATGATCCAAGGTGATGGTCGCCCAGGAAAAGATGACCACAAAAATTTCAAGGACGTTGCCGAATCGTGGCGCATGAACATGGGCAATGTGTGGGCCGACAGTCATGCAGAGACGGTTAAGGGGCGACTTGAACTTGATGCTTACCCCGCGCTTGGCAATCTTCCAATTTCTGAGATTTCTCCCACACAAGTTCTCGCAATGTTGAGAAAGATCGAAGATCGTAAGGCTTTTGAAACTGCGCAAAGAGTACTTGGAATATGCTCGCAGGTATTCCGCTATGGTGTTGCCATCGGTGCGGTGTCTTCAGATCCATGCCGGGACTTGCGTGGGGCGCTTGTGCCGCACACGCCAACAAACCTTGCGGCAATAACTGCTCCCAAAGAAGTCGGAGCCTTGATGCTTGCCATTAAGGATTACAAGGGAAGTGCCGTCGTGCGGGCAGCCCTTAAATTTTCCGCGCTTACTTTTGCGCGTCCTGGCGAAATTCGACATGCTGAGTGGGGAGAGATTGATTTTGAGGGGATGGAATGGCGTATCCCAGCAGAAAAGATGAAGGCCCGCCGCGAGCATAGAGTACCTCTATCGCGGCAGGCCTCAGAAGTTTTGGAAGGATTGCACCCACTGACGGGGAGCGGCAGGTATGTATTTCCTGGGCCACGAAAAGGGCGGCCGCTATCTGAAAACGGTGTAACCAGTGCGCTTCGCAGGATGGGCTACACCAGTGAAGAAATGACGGCCCACGGCTTTAGGAGCATGGCCTCTACCCTGCTCAACGAACTTGGAGAGTTCCGAGCAGACGTTATTGAGGCTCAACTGGCCCATAAAAGCGGAGATTCGATCAGAGCAGTGTATAACAGGGCCGCATACATGGACGAGCGCAGGGCGCTAATGCAGGCGTGGGCTGATTACCTTGATGGGCTGATGGATCTATCCACTGGCGCGGAGTCAAGGTTATCAAAAACTTGCTGAAGCTCTCCAAGACGCCAGTAAGGTGTCGAACCCATGTAGCGTTGCTTTGGCACAATTCCCCTTTTTATGTATCTGTAAAATGTTGGCCTGGTCATGCCAAGGAAACTCATAGCATCCTTGGCCCGAAGGAGCCTTCCAGGGTTGTTCGTAATATCTGTCTCCGCTGGAACAGAAACGGCAGATATATTTTCAAAAGCGCACATATTTAGGCAACCTCCTCATAATTCTCTATTGCGGCATCTGGGTGCTTCTTTTTCCATCTGAAATTCCAAGACCTGATAGCCGCAGACCTTGAGCGATTGTTTCCAGCCCAGTATGTGACGGGCACGCACCGGCATCCTGTCCTGAAGCATCCGATTGAGATCAAACTGCCAGGCCCTCCGACAGTCTTGGCAGGGCGGCCACATTCTGCGCACGGTTCGAGGTCTGTCATGCCGCCTCCTTCATCAGTCCTTCCTGTTTGTGCCAATCGTACCCATGAATCATCATGTAAATGGCGGTGCCGTCTTCGTCGCAGCCGGGAACCATCTGCATGAGCATTTGCCCAAGCGTCCAGGCGGTCATGTCGAGGTAAACCCACTGCTGGCTTTTGCCGTATTCAGGGCAGGTGCATTTGACGCCAAGAACGTAGAGTATGCCCACCCACATGAGGGCGGCCCATTGGCGCAAGCGGGCATCGTGATCCATGTGCTCTGTTTTGATGTATGGAGCAAGACGGGCGCACACGGAATCAAGGTCACGCTGCGCACCAGAAGCAAGGCGCGTTCCGCGAGTGAGCTTGGCGCACTCGTCACGCCAACGGGAAACCTTGCGTAACTGCTTGTCAAAGACACTGCCTGGCGCTGCAGCATCGATAAATATTTCTAAGGGCGCAGTTATCGCCGTAAGGGCAAGTACTGCGCGGGTGCGCTGAAATGATGGTGTGAGGTTAGGCATTATGACCCCCTATTTTGCAGCGCACATCTGCGAGCAGGCCGTCAAAAACTGCTTCTGCTTCGGCCATGCTGTCCTCGTTTGATCCGTACTGCTCGTATGCCTGTTGAGCCTCGCGCATGGCCTGCGCAGCATCCATGAGCCGTTGCATGGCAAGGGCCAGCCCGGCGGCCTGAAACTGCCAGGCGATCAGGGCGGTGCGCTGTGAATCTTCGAATGGGCGATTATTCCATGCAGAGATACTTTTGGCGCTTGCCTCCGCCTGCGTCTTTCCGGACCGTAAAAAATAGGACTCAGCAATATCATCATTGACACATAGGCAAGAGACTGAGGCGAGGTATTCGCTCTCAGTATACCTACTTTCATTCAATGTAGGCATGGCCCCGCAAAACGGGCACGGTTTCAGTTTTGGCATGGCTATTTTCCCTCCACTGACTTGCGGGCGGCTTCTTTCCATTGGTCTGCACTGGCATGGCGGCAGTGGACTGGGGCGCAATCTGATATGTTGCATTGGGAGTCATCAGTGCTTTTGTCACGACAATGCATTGCGCACACCTTAGCCAACCAGTCTCGTTCCGCTGTCAGCCGCGCTACTTGGGCCTCGGCCTGCTCGGCGCGCGATGTTTCCTTTCCAGCCAAGGCACGCATTGTATCTGCCGATTCTCTCCAATCCAGAGCAGACTTTCGACATTGCTTGTTCATTTCCTTGGCTTCTTTGACAAGTCTTTCAGCCTCTTTATATTTTCCCTTGAATGCGTGGATAGCATCTATAATCGTAGCCTCGTTGGAAGCGGGACAATCAAATTCTGCCGCGATAAAGACCATAGACTGTAGCACAACTGAAAGCTCGGCCTCTGCCTTCTCGGCGCGGGCAGAACAGCCGACAGAAATGGCACCAGCTTTGTAAAGCCTGTCAGAAATTTCTTTTATGCTGGCCTCGGCGGCTTCAAGGGCCTTGAGCAGCCGCAAAATACGTTCATCTTCTTCGCTGGGCGTACCGCACTCACCGGCGGCCTCGAAGCGCCAGAGGTCGCGTTCTTCTTGCGTAATTATTTTTTCATTCACTGGCTTATCTCCAAGCGCCTGCGCAACCCGCTTATCATTTTCGCAATAGCTTCGGGGCTGGCCTTCGCTCCGCTTGCGTTTCTTGGTGTGATATGTCCGCTTTCCAGGGCTTTTATGACGGCCTTTATCCCATTATTGCCGCCGCCCCACCTTGTGATTAAGGCATCAAGGCCTATGGTTGCTGGTGTTTCACCCATTACAAGCCTCCTGTGCCAACGAAACTCTGTGGGGGTAATCGAATTGCCAGAATTTCAGTTTTCCAATGGCGGGCACTGGCGGCAGGGGAATGGCCTTGCCCACAACCCACCAGAACTTTGAGCCTTGATCAGCCCATGCCGATGGAGTGTTGTCAGTGCTCGACGCCAAGCAGCCGGTGAATTGCACAGCCCCGATGATGCAGCCACAAAGAGTTGTGGATGGATAAATCAACTTAAGCCCATCGCGCGCAACCATTTCAAGTTGGGCTGCATGCGGATCAAAGGCGGGCTTTGCGCTTGAATGGATCAGCACGGTGCAATTGCGGTATTTTTCCGGCAGCCGCCAATCCCTGTTTTCTATATCTTTGTGCCCGCTGACTATCAGGGCCGCCCACGGTTGACGGATTGTGATGACCGGGAAAATCATTGTGGCACCTCGTCCCAGGTTCGCTTGTCGATGCTGCGGCCAGAGTTGGCCTTGCCGCATTTGAACATGCAGCCCATATGACCAGGGGCGGGACGGGGCGTTTCTGGGTGAGGTTTCTTTGTCCCGCAGAGACAGTCAGGCGCCCATTCGCCCCAGGACTTGAAGAAGAACGGAACAGTTGCCTCCTGGCACTGATCGCGCAGGCTCCGCACCCAATCAGGGTTCATTGGCCGTGCGCCGGGGCCGGTTTCACCGCCGCAGATAACCCAGCCAATGCCGGAAAGGTTTACCGCACCAAGGTCTGAAAGCAGTGGTTCAAAAGACACCGAGCGCAGGGCGGCGGGGGTTTCGCGCAGCACGTCAAGCTTCCACAGTTCATCACGATTGCAGACCGTGACACCCAGCCAGAGATTAGGCAGGGGCCACAGGTAATCTTGCCGCAGGTTGTCGCGGGTGCTGGTCATTTCCTGCGGGATGGTCTCTGCGTCGGCGTATTCCTCAAACGTCTCGCTGTCGCCATCACCAACAATAATCCAGCCGTTGCCAGCCCGGCCCCACCGGCGCAGTAGCGTATTGGGGCCAGCGGCGAAATATTCGGCCATGGCCTGCGGGCGCTTTGTAAGAATGATGAAGGTGTGGCCATGCCCGTTTGCGAAGATGTAGTCGGCCATGATGGATGCAAAGAGTTCGTCGCGGTTTTCGGCTGGGTAATTGGGATGAAAAATGTCGGTCATGCTGCCGACAAACACCCTCTTGCCCTTGCCGGGCACCCGATGCGGGTACATCTTTTCGGAGAAGTTGGAATTGATCTTGCCCGTCCACTTGCCCCTTTCATCGACAACACCGGCATAGACCTTTGCGGCTACCGGATGCTTTGACAGTCGGTGCGCAAACTTTTCAGCGTAGCAGTGGTCGCAGCCTGGGGAGCAGTGCGAGCAGCCTACGGCGGTATTTGTGGTCGCGTCTGCCCATTCAATGCGCGTTGTTGTAGCCATGTTGCTTTCTCCTCATAAAAAGCGACGGCTCCGCTTTCGCGGAGCCGTTCAGGAAACAAGGGCCAGGTTCCAGGCTACACTTTTGCGAGGCGGCACCCGAGGCCCGTGCCCGAGTAGGAAGCAACGCCGTTGAAGTAGCAGTAGAACAGGCCCGCGGCAGAACCACCGTCCCAGGCGCCGCCGGAGTAGAACACATTCTTTTCGTCGGGCCATGAGCGCCACGTTTTGTCAGGGGCAAAGGCCGCAGAGGGCTCACCTTCGATGTCGGCGTCGGCAGGAATGAAGCAGTCAGACAGGGAAAAGAATTTTCCGTCAGCAAAGGCCATGTCCGTTGGCCAGCCGCTGTCGCTGGCAGCATGGACGCCGGTGTTGATGTACTCACCAAGCCCCTTGGCGTCCTCGATATGGATGACGTGCTGTTCATCGAGGATGATGCCGTCAATCATGGTTATGGAGTTGCCCCAGAGGTCATAAATTCCGCGCCAGCACAGCCCGCTTTCGCCGGTCTTTTTGAGACAATCGCACTGGACGTTGCCCATGCCGTATGCGGCCTGACTGTCTGTTGTGCCGGCCTCGATAATCATAAGTCGCTGAACGGCGGCCAGCATGCGGATATTCTGCATACGCCAGCCCATAGCTTCATCGCGGTTTCTGGCGGCGCACGCTGCGCGCATGTCGAAGAAATCATTATTGCCAGCAGGCATTACGCCAGGCATGGAGCATATTTCGCCATCAGCACCGAAGCTGCCTTCGTAGGCACCGATCCAGAAGGCCTCTGTAGGCATTCCGATGTACATGAACGCAGAGTGCAGGTGAAAGCCGTCGGCGGGCTCGGGGCTGATCCAGTATCGGTATGCGGTTTTGCCATTCTCGCTGGAACGCTCCTGGCGCACATAGAACGCCGGAATGCAAACCATGTGCTGCCCGTCTACGGTTGCAGGCTTAATGCCCGCATAGGTGGGGTGCTTTTCGAAGAAGTCGCTGCTCACTTCAACGGGGTTTCCTGCCGCGTCAATTCTGGTGCATTTGCGATCGCCATTTCCGATTTCTATGCTGATGCCTATGATGCTCATTGTCCCTCCAAGGTGTTTTGTGTGGTAATCTTGAGCGAGGCTCCCCCGCCCTATTCCGCTCCCGTCCGTAGACGGGCGCGGTAAGGAAGTAGGGATCTATTTATGGGTTGTTCCTTCGACGCCGCGCGCCTGTCGGTCTTTGGTGCGGTGGTCAAGCCAGTGCAGGGCTTCTTCAATTTTGGTCAGTGCCAATTCATTCTCACGACAGGCGAAGTCGCCAGCCTGAAAGCATTGCAGCCGATGGCGGCAGATTTGCAACAGGTCTTCCATGAAGATTCCGTTCACGCCGTTCTCAGCCACTGGTCCTTTCTGAAATTTGACCAAAGCATACGGTGATTCTTTCGTTGTGGCTGTATCGTCTGGATTTGCGCTCGTTACCTGATAATTGTGGTACGCGCCTCCTGCGCCGGGATCGTCCAGAACCTGTATGATGGTGAACCTGTGCTGTCCTGCTTCGAGTATGTGCATTCGATTCCTCTTTGCGTTTATGCGACTGCAGGGCCGCTTGATACCAAGCGGCGGTATATTTCCATGGTCATACGGATGTCGGTCATGGCGTCGTGGGCCTCGCCCTGAGGCTTGATGCCGAAGTGGGAGGCAACGGTTTCAAGTTTGAAGTTCGGGAGCTCATGCCGCACTCCCATGAGGGCATGTCCGGCCATGACGGATACGTCGATGCTGGGCCACCAGACGTAAGAGCCAAAGTACTGGTCGCCGCACTTTTTGAAAAAGGCGTGCAAGAAGTTGAGGTCGAAAATGCCGTTGTAGCCCGCGAAGAAGCACTTATCGCGCTTGTCGTAGCGGTCAACGTGAGCAGAGAGCATTTGAACGAAAGAAACGCGCGCGTCATGCGGTGGCATGAACCCGGCGAGTTCATCCCGCGTGAAGCCGTTCACGGCGAGTGCCGTGTCTTCGATAACGTCTTCAGCAAAAGGTCGAATTTTGTAATCGAAGCTGCTGATTTCCTGACCGTTTATTTCAAGTACACCAGCCAGTTGAATGATGCCGTTCTTGCCGGGGTCTGTGCCGGTTGTCTCTGTGTCTACCCAGAGTATCTTCTTGTCCCTCATGCCGGGCCCCTACAGTTTTTTGAATTGTTCGCACCCGCAGATGGGGCACTTTTTCTTTTTAGAAACCGTCCCGCACTTTTTGCAGGCGCGAGACGGTTTGCCGTCACTGAGCCGTTCGCCCTTACATGATGCGTAGATGTGCGCAAAATTCTTTACTTTACGCTTCCCACGCCACTCTGGGCGATTCGGATCATCGAAGCCGCTCATTGGATGGCGGCTCCAGAAGCGGGCTGATGGTCGCCGCCGAGGGCAAGCGGTGGCTGCTCTGCCGCTTCTTCATCGAGGGACTCACCGGCCTGAAGTTCTTCTGCCGGGGATTCATCGATTTCAGTGGGTTCAGGGGTTGCAACAGGCTTGTTCCCGGCAGATATCCAGTTGTCGTCTTCGGCGCTGGCTTCTGCCTGGGGGTTAAGCATGCAGGTGTTGCAAGGGGGCATATTGACGGCCATGCTCTTGTAGTTGCAGGTGGAGCACTCACGGCGAGGCGTCCAGTTGTCCACGCCGCCCTCAACGGTCTGTGAACAGTTGGCGCATTCATCAGCTTGGGTGCCGTCGTCAGCGTTGGGCATGTGTCCGCAGTCAACGCAGGTGTGCCCCCAGGTCTGAGGCGTGGGCTCCGTCGTCCCGATCCTGTTGCGCGGGTCTTCACCGAGCGGTGCGGAATGCCCCTTGATGGAAGGCGGGCCGTCAAACAGCGTCGGGCGGCGTTCGTCCGCAGTCATGGGGCGGCGCATAATTTCTTCTGCGGCATCGTCGGCAGTGACGTACACGACTTCGCCGGAATCAAAGTCCTGGTAGACGTCACATTCAACGTCCTGTGGCTCAGTCTTGCCGAAGCGGAACTCCTCGGCAGCCTTGCTCAAGGCCTCCTGGTGTTCCTCTATGCGGTTTTTAAAGCTCTTGCGGACGCTGGCGAGTTCATCTTCAAGTTGGTCGATCTTGGCCTGCGCAGCAGCCATTTTGCTACCAAGTTCCAGTTTGTCCTCGTCGGACAGCGGGAAAGCCTTTGTGCAGGTTTCTTTCTTGAGCCAGTGCACATCCCGGCCCCGCAAGCACACCGGCAGCGTTTCACCGGGATCACATTCTTCAGAGGCTTCGGGGCCATCGTCAGAGGCGCAGGCACTTTCATCGGGCACGTCGTCAGGGCAAAGGTCTGTCGGTTCAACCGCGCTGGCCAGGACGTTGCACAAAACAGTGTCGCCCACGTTGATTTCGCTTTCTTCGTGGGTAAAGGAGGCCGTGGAAATGTCGGCGGTGTTGGCGTGGCGGTCTTCGACGGTGGCCGTTTCTCCATCTTCCGAAAAGGCGTGGATGGTGAGAGTGATCGCCATGGTAGCGTTGGGATCAGGCTCAGGCTCGGGCGTGGCTTCCAGCGGCTGTTCCTGCTGGCTTCCACCGCTTTCAGCAATTGCATACCCTTGGCCATCGACCAACCCTTGATCCTCGGCCAGCCAATCAGGCAGCGTCACTTCGACGTTAGTGTCATCGCGTTCGCCGACGTATTCAATCTGGCTCTTGGGCAGCCATACTTTTTCGCCAGCGCACATAAGCAGAATGGCATCCTCGGTCTCCTGCACGATGTCGCCGCAGACCGTAAACATTTCTGGTTCAGGGCGCGGGAGCGCCTTGGCTTTCTTCCTGGGCATGTTGTGCTCCTTAAAAAATGGTTGCGCCCGCGACGCAATGAGAACGCCGCGGGCACTGTGGAGGGTGTGTGAGTTGGAGGGAAACTATTGGCGGGCGCGAGCACTGAATGTCGTGCACAGGCCCCTCAGCTTTGCCAAGGCAAGGCGCACTTCGCCCTCCTTGGCAGGGCTGTATGTGATGATGATGGACATGGTTTTGTCCGGCCCTGCTTCAGCCGCAGGGGCCGTGGTAACGGCGGTAGCCGCAGACGTTTGGGGAGCAACCCATTTATTAGACAGCAACCCTGCTGTAGATGGGCGAGCAGACTCTTTGCGTTCTGCCTGCCGCGCCAGTGCGCGCTGTGCTGCGCCGGTAATGTCTTTGCAGACATCATCGAGCGGCGTTGACAGGCTGGTGTGCCATTGGGTCATAAACTGGGCGACTGACAGTTCAAGCTGGTATTCAGCATTTGCCGCCTTAACCGCCTGTTCAATTGCCGAGGCACGTTCTGCCCTCGCCTGATCTGCCTGCTGCTGCAACCGCAGTGATTCAATGCGCTGGTCAATGATGCCCTGGACAGCTTCGCGGATGGATTTCAGGGTGGTTGATTTAAGCAGCCACTTGTCCTGTATTGGGATTGCAAAGGGTTGGACTTCGCCCTTCCGCTTGTCCAGTTCTTCTGAAATGGCGTTCTGTACGACACCCCGCTTATTCTCGCGCTCCTGCTCAACGAAATGCTGAACTTGCTCGCTTAGGGACCTGTATGTGGCGTCAAAAATGGCCGTAACCTTTTTGATCTGCCCTTCAAACTCCTTAAGCGGTGCGCTGAGCTTTTTGACTGTTTCCTTGCGAGAATTGTCCACGCTGATTTTTGCTTTGTTCAAATCAGACATGCACACGCGGATTTCAGCAACCTGATCCTCGGTGACAACAAGCCCCTGGTATTTGCTCGTCATGCCCTGCGCCCAAGCCACCAAGCCTGCGTAATCGAAGCTTACGGCAGGCAGGCTTGTTTGCAGCTTCATACGCGAGTCTTCCATGACTTATACCTCCTCAGGAAGATCAACGGCCCATTCAGGGCAGCGGGTGCGCTGATTGCACTTTTCGCAGTCGGCTTCCGTTACAATCGTGGCCCCATCCGTGCGCGGGCATGGAAAAGCATTGGGGTTCTGGCTGTTCTGCTGCTGGGGTTGCGGCGCTGGTTCCGCACGTTCTTCTTTCTGAACGGGGGGCTGTGCCTGAATGGGCGCTTTCGCTCGGGCCGGGACAGATTCTTTCGGTGTAACCTCTCCGGTATCCATGTCTATGTGTTCGCCGGGGGCAGCCTGGGGCAGCGTCGCCTTAATGTCGTCCATGGTCATTGGCTTCGGTTCTTCATCCAAGCCGAACGATCCAGGCGACATTTCCGACAGGTCGATGGCATCGTGAATTTCTTCGGCGGTCTGAATGCCCATGAGGAGCTCAGGGGCATAGAGCTTGCCAAAGAATGAAGCGGCGCGGTATCGGAGCATGACTTCCGGCATGGTCTTCCACTTGGAACCGTCCTTCCCATACCAGCCTTCAAGGACTGCCATTTCAATACTGACGGGAGGCGAAGAAATGCGCTCACCAGTGGCCTTTTCAATGGCCCAAGCCACGCACTTCATATTACGAAGGCGAGCATTCTTGGACACGTCCTTGCGGAAGTTGCGGCCATTCTGTGGGTTCTGCTCCCACACTTTTTCCGACCACTCAAAGTTCTTCTCCCCAAGGTCTTCGATCTCGAACCGCAAAGGGCTGAACTTGCCGCAGGCGTTAATGGCCGCCGTAATGAACTGCGAAGACCAGCCTGGCCGCCCCTCGACGATGTACAGATTCTGCATGATCATGAGCGGGTCGGCACCAAGGCGCTGTGACATGTTCAAGGCCAGCACGCAGTTGGAAATGGCGTTGGGGTTTTGGGTTGGCTGCCCTTCCTGGTTGCCGTATTTGTCGCGCTTGACCCACAGGGATTGGTATTGTTTCGGCACCAGCGTCGAGTTGGAGAGCAGGTGCGCCGCTCTTTGCATGAGATCAAGCCCGCCAGCCGTAAAAAAACCAATCTGGGTTTCAGCAGGGAGGCTGCGAGTTGATGCTTTGAGTTCAGCAAGGCTTGTCGGATTAACGCCGGGGCGCGGCGCTTGGGGTGCGGTTGCGGCCTGAGTCATGGTAATTACCTCCTCCACCGGCACACATGGAAAGCCGGGCAGTATTTTTCTCCGCAGATCTGCGATTTTGGGTTGCCGTAAAACAGGCCGGAATGAAGCATATTCGAGGCAATAGTGAGCAGCCCTGGGCCTTCATCGCCCCCTACAAGCAGGGAGCGTGCGCCAGATATCTCCCCTACCCCGGCCCTGCGCCCCTTGTCTGTTTTTGCGACCTGTAGGCCAAAAATCTTTGCAGGGGCATCAATGGGCAGCCCTGTTGCCCTGGAAGCCATAAGTTCGTACACGCCCATCTGGGCGGCATGGCCCTTGGTATTAACCTTGCCATCGGCGGCAACAGCGCTCTTGCCTGTCTTTATATCGCCAATGCCCAAGCAACCGCTCGTCTCGTAGATACGATCCAGAGTCCCGGTAAGAACCAGGGCAACGTCTTCTATGGGAAGATCGTCGCAGGTTGCCTCAACTGCAATGTAGGACTGCAGGGGGGCTATTTGCTCGCAGTACATCCTGTGCAGGGGTAAGGCGATGCTCTCCGCTTCGCGTGGGGAAGATTCGCCCCAGTCCACTTCTTCATCAGGGTGGTGGATGGCGTCCACCACGGCCCCGGCAGCTTCATCGGGCGTAAGGGGATTACCTTCAATGATCCGCTGGTCGAAAAGCGCGGCCCCTGCATGTACGGCAGTGCCAAGGCGCGCGGCATCCGATGCGGGCAAGCGCAGCCCTTTGACGTATTTCGCCTCAAACCTTGCTGGGCAATCGAAAAGCTCAGACAAAGAACTTGCCCTGATTTTGATCATTTCACGCATGGCTTTCTCCTCACAATTTTCTCAAATTGAGGCCATGACTTAGATGCCTCAAGCTTATGGTGAAGCGCGATATGGTATGAGTGAGTGCAGATAATGAGATTCGCCTTGGCGTTGTTCGCCTTATTCCCATCGATATGATGCACTACTTCATTGTCAGGGTGGCCCTGAGGGCCAAATCGTTTGAGCCTTCTGCCAAGCACGCCTTCTGCAACGAGTATGTGTTCATACTGCCGCCCCGATAGGGTGTTCACGCGGACGTAGCCTGACGAAGAGAAGCCCCTATTGCCAATTGCTTTGGTCGAATTCGTTTTTGAGACTTCCGGCAAGTTGTGGCCCTTGATATATCGCAGTGGAACACCCTTGACCCACCCTTTTGATGTGTCGGTGTGGTCAGGGACGGCTGTTTTTGCGCCACATCCGCATTGGCAGAGCCCGTTTTTGCAAGTGATTGCCCTCACTGCGCCCTCCCACGGCTAAATATTTCGATAAGAAGACCTGACGGGCACCAAGACCTGATCTTGTCCATGATCTGCGCCCGCGTTCCGTTGAGGATTACGAGGCTTCCTTTGCGGTAAATGTACATCCTCATGTCATCCCCCCATGCGCTCGCCGATTGCGATGACGAGCGGAAGGGACATGACGCCAAACAGAACGATCAGAATGTCGCGCGCGCTCATTGTGTGGACTCCTTCTCGCAATCCTGGTCTGCCAATGGGCATTGATCTGGATCGCAAAGTTCTCCATTAAGTTTGCAACGGTATCCCGGTTCGTCGCCGGGGTAGTATGCCCCCTGGCAACACCCTGGGATGTCGTCACCAAAAGACCTGTGCCCACGGCTGTATTCTCCCAAGTGCTCGCACATGGCAGACTCCATTTGAAAATTGGTCGGGGCGACTGGATTCGAACCAGCGACCTTCGGCTCCCAAAGCCGCTGCGCTACCTGGCTGCGCTACGCCCCGTCGCTGAAAATGGAAAAGGCCGGGGGAAGGGAAACACCCCCGGCCTTCGATTGCCCCCATGGCAGTTGTTCTGTTCAGCGGCTATCCACCGGCCTTAACGGTGTGCCTCACTGCTACAGNGCCATGGGAGGATTGTTCCCTCGATTGCCGAGGNCCGCGGATGACCATTGATTCCTCCCTGACGGGTTCACCCGGTATGTGCATATGTGAAATGCCTGAGCNTGATGCCCTGGCTAGGTGCCTTCTGAAAGCGTGAACCTCGACACATTCACTGGCCAGCCNGGTTCACCATCTCTGCTGTCTGTGGAATGCAGGCTNGCAAGAAGCAGTGTTTGCTCAGTCGCAGTCATCTGGTGCGGAGCTTCAGGAAGAAGCAAGTCTGTGGTTTTGTACCATCGCCCATTGCTTCCCTTGAAAACCGCCCTTCCCCAANAGTCTTTGCCGACAAATTTTAGGGATACAGGCGAGGATTCGTTGGTGCTCATTTGCCCTCCCGGCATTTGATTTTNACCTTTTTCTTGAGCAAGCCGTTGCNCTTGGCAAAGGCCATCTTGAACCGTGCCTCCTGATCTGCGGCCACNCTGAGACATTCTTCCATGGTTCTGACCGGGCGCGCNCCTTCAAGGAAGGTGGCTTGCCGTTCGACATGCAAGGNCGTGTTGTTCGACAGGTAAAACGTGATCAGNAGGAAGAATGTTTTCATGGACCCTCCAAAATTGAAAAAGGCCGCTCCCCGATGGAACGGCCCCAGCGACGCGACATAGCTACAAAACGCGGCGCAAATTGATGGCAGGCCCCGGATTTGCACCGGGCGCGGGCCTCTACGGATTGTCTGGTCATGCGCTTATTGCCAGAGTCCTCAGCTTTCCCCACGTTCGCCGCGGGCCGCAACTGCCGTAAACATCTCCATCACCGGCAGCGACCAATTTCGGGACTACCTGAAAATGGTCGCTAACGGTGGGGAAAAATTCGTTGTGCCTGAATAATTGCCGAACTCGGTTGCAGGTTGTCACCCTGTGGGGTTAGTCACTTCCCCCAGAACCTCCCCGACGCCGTTAGATCTTCCGCGACGGATCTACAGAACCCGCCCAAGTGGGCATTTTTGACAACTTTTGAATGGCCTCTATTCGAGCTTACGGCTGGGCCTCTTGCTCCCAGCACCCGACTTGTGTCCGGGCCTTCATGCCGCCAAGTTGCTGCCGATTGAGAATTCGGTTCGCTACTCTGTGCCGAAACACGCGTTCGCAACCTCTTCCTCGTTGGCAAGTACACACTACGAGTTTTTCTCGTACTGCGCAAGAACTAATTACGGGTTTTTCTCGTAGATGGATCGACAAGTATAATTCAAAATATTCCAGCAGCAATCAGGCACAAAAAAAGCCCCCAGACGGGGGCGAAGAATAAGGCCATTGGAGTAGATCAAAAAGACTGGGCGGTGAAGTTTGGACCAGAAAAGAATCAGGAGGGTGATAGCCGAAGGTTGGAATTACAGCCTACGGCCGTCATGAAACGGGAAAATCTGTCCGAAATTCATGAAGGGTGGAATGGCTCAGCTTTGCTTATTGCGTTTTTGCCTTAAGCTAATTGCATGATTCTCGGCGTCTATATTTTTCTTGTGCCAAATAAAAAATGGGATGCTAAGTAAAACGGAAAAAATTCCATATGCAGCCAAAGGGGTTTGAAACAAGGAATTAGAGATTCCACCAATCAACAAAATCCAAGCTGTAGCTGGCACCCATAAGGGGGCTTCGGGCAGAAAGCACCCATAGAGAATGCCATCGTAAGATAAAGAACTGCCACACAATGGACACTTCTCGGAGAAGCCAGGCTGTACCAACCCACAATCAAACCCACAATTTTCACAAACAAATTGCACATGCTTTGGATCAGTGTTGTTCATGGGGAGAGACCTACACAATAGTTGTCATTGTCTAACTACCCCAGTAGTGCCAGCACAGAGTTTTCATACTCTTGGATTCTGTCTGGCTTGGGGCTCTTGGGGGGCGATACCTCATGCAACTTTTCTCCACCTGCAGAGTAGTCTGGCGCACGCAAATAATAGAAATCAGAGACAACCGACAGAGGATCTTGGCTGGATTGAGGCCTTAAACTATTCTCCCAATTCACTGCAATGACATTCAGTTTTTTTATTGTTTCATTGTCAAGCCTAGATGAAACCAGCTTCAACGCCTGTTGAACTTCTACCAAAGAAGAAACAATATTAGATCTTTCATTATCAATTTTGGCTGACTGTTCTTTTGTTTTCATCAGCCAATTAAGTTTCTTTTCGTATACGATAGAAAGAACCTTAGTCCAAAAATACGATTTTGAAATTCCTGACTCTGTATTTTCTTCCCAATAAACTAGAGCAAGGTAGTTCATTGCCTCTTTCTCACCTTCACCGGCCAAAGAAAGAGCAAAATTTTCATATTGTTTTCTATTTTCAGCATAGAATGAATAAAAAGTTAAAAGCGCAATTTTTCCAATTCTACTTTGACTTGCGCAACGCACGAGAAGCTTCTCTGCCTCTATTAAATCTTTTTTTAAGCAGTCACCGTTAGCTAATGCACAGCCCTTGTAAAATGAATACTCTAATTCTCCGTATTTCTTTACCTTCTCAAGCTCTTTCAAGGCAATTTTACATTGATCTGCGAATACGCACCCAGGAAAAGAAACTACTGAAAATTCTGGACTATTCTTATTTGCATAAGCCAACATTCCATCATCAAGACACGAGGCTAATGAGCAATCTGAAAGCAGCATAAAAGATATTGTCATCGCAATAAAAAACTTCATTACAACTCCAAATTCTTACACAATCATTGCTTAATTCTTGTAGATGGGGTCACGCTCCAAAGACTCAGTTGGCGGACATCCACAGGTTTTGCTTTCTTCTTCCTGCTTCTTTTTTTCCTGACAGGCAGCCTGGACGGCAGCCTGTTGTTGTATCGCTCTTCCTTCCACGATTCCGCATATAGCTGACATGCTTAAGTTCAACACTCTCGCAAGCCCATATGCATCTCGCATGGTCAGTTTTTGTGGTGGGACTTTGTTCCTGATGTCCTGCCACGTTCTGCCCGCATCCTTTTTATCTGGCCAAGCCTCTTCTGCCAAGGGTTCGTGCTTTAACCCTCGGCTATCAATTATTTCAGCGATCACGCTGACTATGGATCTTTCAAAGTCATAGTTGTTCATAAAATTACCTTAGTTGAGAAGCGATTAAAATCAATGCGGGCATTTCGTATTGATTCCTACGAGTTTTTCTCGTAGCATTAAGACAAAGGAGATCACCATGGACGAGAAACTTATGGAGGCCTTTGAGGTCCTCAAGTTGCGATATGGAACGCACAGCACCGCTGCAATGCACCTTGGGATTACCATTGATCATTACTGCGCCCTGAGGAACGGCCGGGCAAACATTCCCCAGCGTACCGCCGACTACATCCTGCTCAAGGCGAAAGAGGCTGTGGAAGATATGCCTGAGATCACCCCAGCAGCGCCTGCCATACCGCACGAACCTGCGCAGGCTGCCCACCCGTAAGCTGATTTGCGGCGTGTCCCACCGCCCTTTCAACGGCGGCATCCTGCGGCATATCGCCGGGGTAGCTTCGATACAGAGGTGTGGGCATGAGCGGCGAGACAACGGTGACAAGCAGGCGTCCGCGTTTGGGCGTGATGTGGGCTCGGAATAAAAGTTTGGATTCTGCCATGTCCCATAATGGCATGGCCAAAGGCTCATGAAACCATCTAATATCAGTGGAATTTTACCCTATGGACTACCAAACAATGAGCCACGTCGACGCCATGCGCGAGGCAAAAGCTGCCAGCGGCATGACGGACGAAGAAATTGCAAAGGCGGCCAACATTTCTGTGCATGCGGTGCGGCAGTATCAGCGCCCGCGCGACGGATATGCCCCCGGCCTCGACAAAATTCCCACCCTGTGCCGCGTCATGGGCAACAACATTCTTCTTTCTTGGATTCAGGCCCAGGCCGACCCCCGCGCCCTCTGCGATATTCCCCCTGCTACCTCCCGCGCTGAGGTGCTGACTGCTGTTGCCCGCGTGTCTGCCACTCTTGGCGATGCGCAGCGCAGGCTTGCAGACTCGGAACTCAGCGGCATTGATCCTGAGTGCGCCCGCGACGTGCGCGGCCTCATGAACGATGTGATCGAAGACTGCCGCGTCGCAATGGCGAAGCTCATGCCCATTGCCCAGTTCAGGGACAGGACACGTTGTTATCCGCTTCTGAGCAAGGCGCACAGCGGTTCTGAATGCCGCAAGCCCTGGTGGAGGTTCTGGTCATGAGCGATTGGTACGACACCTATCAGGCGCATGCCTCTTCCGACTGGGGCCCAACACAACTGAACCCCGAAGACGAGCAAAAATTCCGCTCCTGGATTGCCGGAACGAAGTGGTTTGCAGACGTTGCTGACGACGTTGCCGCCTCGGGCGAACAGTTGAGCAATGCGGATCTGCTTGAAGACATAATTGGCCCCAATGCCGATTACGACTACCGCGGCGCATGGAAGGCCGGCATATCTCCGCAGGCCTACGAATACGACACGCGCCAGCACTGGCCCTCGTCTACCGAAGACGGGCAAATACTCAAAAGCCCGCAACACCCCACCGCTTGGATGGAATATTTCATGCGCGAAACAGGCGAGGACCCAAACTCGCTTGGCCTGCGCAACCCTGACGAGGCGCGCGAGTACACACGCAGCGCCCGCAGAAAGGAGGCAAAATAGATGGACATGGACCCGAGAACAAAGGCCAGGCACATGCAAGCCGTACGGACGATGGTGCACCTGCTGGAAGGACACATAAGCCAGTTGCCCAATGGCAAGAGCTACCTCGATGTCATTCTTGATGGTGCGAAATCGGCAACGATTTTGGGCATTGAAAAGGTCAGCGTTGAAGAACGCGCAAAGGCGACGGCTGAGGCAGTTGCACGCCTGGCTCCCAGGAAAGTTTTGAATGCCGTCTCGCCCGCGCGCGCACCCCAGCCAGCCGTGGTTGGCCGTGGCATTACCGCGCTGTTCGAGCGCGTACCGCCTACCAAGCCCTGCGGCATAGAACTCAGTTGCCCGCGAGGCGACCAATGACCGGGCTCGTTGTCGATCTTTTTGCTGGTGGCGGCGGTGCTTCTGAAGGGCTTGCCCAAGCCTTGGGGCGCGACCCTGACATTGCAATCAACCATGACCCAGAAGCATTGGCCATGCACAGAGTCAACCACCCCGGCACGCGGCACATGCTCAATGACATAACCAGAGTCTTGCCCTTGGAAGCCACCGGCGGCCAATCCGTCGCAATTCTGCATGCCTCGCCAGACTGCACACATTTCAGCAAGGCAAAGGGGGCCAAGCCTCGCTCACAGTTTATCCGCGATTTAGCGTGGACTGTTGTCCGTTGGGCAGAAGACACGCGGCCGCATTTGATCACCCTGGAAAATGTTGAGGAATTCATGACCTGGGGGCCGCTTGATCGCAATGGATATCCCATTAAGGAACATGCGGGCGATACATTTAGGGCGTGGGTCAAGCGACTGAAACGACTCGGTTACAAGATTTCCTGGCGTTTACTGCGCGCGTGCGACTATGGCGCTCCAACTACACGCCGTAGGTTATTTGTAGTGGCTCGCTTGGACGGCAAGTCTCCGTCATGGCCAAAGCCAACCCACGGAGCGCCTGGCTCACCATCTGTTTTATCTGGAAGGCTTAAACCTTGGCGTACAGCAGCCGAGTGCATTGACTGGTCGATTCAGAGCCAAAGTATTTTTGGTCGAAAAAAACCGCTGGCAATCAACACGCAGAGGCGAATTGCGGAAGGGATACGCCGCTACGTGTTGGGCAGTACAGAGCCGTTTATTGTTTGCTGCAATCATGCTGGAAATTTCAGGGGTCAATCTCTATCCGACCCGCTGGCCACTGTGACAAGGAAGCTTGGCTTTGGGGTTGTGTCACCAGTTATTTCAGGATGCGTTATTAACCCCAATCATGTGGCCAGAGACTATACCCCATTCAGGGGCCATAACATCCAAGAGCCGCTGCGATCCATTACAAAATCACCAGGGTTCGCGCTGGCCACGGCTCACGCTGTCCCCTTCATCCAGCATGTCCAGCACAGCAAGGCTCCTGGCGGCGTTATGCCAGCAGACGAACCTTTGCGCACAATTACTGCCCAACCAAAGGGCGGCGGCCTGGCAATGGTGTCTGCAGCGTGTGTGGCAAAGCACTACGGCGGTGTTGTTGGCCACGGCCTGCGCCAGCCCCTAGGCACCGTGACCACCGTTGACCACCACTCTCTTGTTACGGCCAACATGATCAAAATGCGCGGGCTTAATGTTGGCAGCCCCGCAGACGAGCCGTTGCGCACCATATCCGCGCAGGGGCAGCATCACGCACTCGTTACGGCCTGCATCAACAAGCATTTCGGCAGCAGTATCGGCCAAGATATTCACGATCCGCTTCATACCGTTGTTGGAAAGGCCAAGCATTCTCTCACTTCATGCCTGATCAAATACTATGGCACGGCCCTCGCAGCGCCCATGTCTGACCCCATGCACACGATTACGGCCAAAGCCCGCATGGGGCTGGTGTCTGCGGAAACGGATTCCGAGCATGGCCGTTACGAACAGGTGTGCGCGTGGTTGCGCGAGTGGGGCGTGATCGGGCCGGATGATGAAGCCGAGATCACTTACAACGGCATTGTTTATCGGCTGACTGACATCTGCATGAGAATGCTGGCCCCGCGCGAACTCTACACCGCTCAAGGCTTCGGCCCAGATTATCAAATTTCCCCAGATATTAACGGCAAACCGCTGTCCAAAACTGCCCAGGTGCGTATGTGCGGGAATTCTGTTCCCCCGCAGTTCGTTGCTGCCCTGGTAGGGGCCAATGGACCGCAAACATGGGTAGAGGAAAAGCAGCCTGACATGCCTTTGTTTAAAGCGTGCGCCGTCGCTGTGTAGCGGAAGGAGATTCCATGGACATCACAAAATTCAATCCTCGCAACGTCGTCCGCGCAATAACTCTTTGCCGCCCGTATGTCGTCGCATACTGCGTCAAGGACCGCGATGGGTGGCTTGTGCAGTACCCAGACAAGGCAGAGCCGGAACTGATGGAGAAAAAGGCGTTTGAGCGCAAGTTCTGCCTTGAGCACGCCTGCCCTCCCAAAGTTAAGGAACTCTTCGACGGCGTTGCCTCATTCAACCAGTGGCGGCAGAGACGCGGGGGGCAGTCATGGAATGGCTGAAATGGTTTGTAGGGGCCACCACAGACCCCAAATTCGCTGTGATTGCACGGCGATCAAAGCAGAATATGGCGTCTGTCATTGCAGTATGGGCCATGCTTCTTGAGCGCGCCGGGCAGGCTGATGAACGCGGAGAAGTTGAAGGCTTCGACTGCGAAGGTGCCGACATCGTGCTTGGCCTTGAGGACGGGGCTGCCTGCTCTATCTTGCAGGCCATGCAGGACAAAGGGCTCATAGCCAATGGATGCATCACCAACTGGGACAAGCACAGACCGTACCCTGACGGCAGGAAGCTTGATGTCTCCTCCAATGAGTGGGCAGAGATCCGCTTATGCATATTTCAGCGTGACAATTTCACATGCCAGTATTGCGGAAAATGTGGCGTAAGGCTTGAGTGCGACCATGTTTTCCCTTTTTCATTAGGTGGAAAATCAACACCTGAAAATCTTGTTACAGCCTGCGTTGCTTGCAATCGCTCAAAGGGTGCAAAAACGCTTTCTGAGTGGAGAAAGCAATGAACACAGACATTCGCCTCTCAGTAGGCTTCTGGCAACATCCCAAGACCCGCAAGACAGCCAAGCGCCTCGGGCTTGAAGGGGTTCGCTCCCTCCAGATTCTATGGATTTGGGCGGCTATTAACCGACCTGATGGCAATCTTTCAGGCATGGACTGGGAGGACATCGAGCTTGCCGCCGATTGGCAAGGAGAGGAACAGGCATTCTTTGATTTCTGCATGGGCATCTGGATTGACGATGCCCCACAAGGATATGTTCTCCATGATTGGAAGGATCATAACTCATGGGCAAGTGAAGCTGATGAACGCTCAGACAAGGCACGCTTTTCCCGCTTGGCTACTGTGAATCGTGAAGCATACGACCAGATGAAGGCTGCGGGCATCAACGCCGTCAGCAAGGATGACTACGACCGTTTGACGACCGTTCAACGACCGTCCGACGACCGTCAAACGAACGCCGGACGAATCGTTAACGCCCCGCCGACTCCTGCTCCTGCTCCTTCTCCTGCTCTTACGCATAAAGACAAAGAGGGGGGGGATAACGCGCGCGCAAGCGAAGTTCCTGCCGTGTTGGAAGCAAACCCAGATGATCCTTCCCCGGCTCAGGGCGTTCCCAAGCGCACAGATTGTCCAAGCAAAGGCAATCCGCAGTGGGCAGCATTTTCTTCCTGCTGGCAGGTCTATCCTGTGCAGCAGGGCAAAGAAGCTGCGTGGTGCGAATGGATGCGCCTGCACGGCAACGGGACGCTTGCAGATTCCTACGCAATTCGTGACGCAATCCTCCTGCTGACTCAAGAAGACAGNCGTTGGCTGCGAGGTAAGGTGCCCAATATGGCCAAGTGGCTTAACTCNAAGGGCTGGGATGATCAGCCTTTCAAGGAGCCAGCGGCNTCGCCGGGAACAACGCCAAGGGATGGGCCACCTGTGGCTAGAACACAGGCACAGCGTAACAAGCAGAACCTGGAAGGACTCGCGGCGTTTGCGAATGCCGCCGGAAGGAGGATCGCAGATCATGGCTACGGAACAAATAGTCGCATTGGAATTGAGCACGATGGCGGTTCTTTACCGGCACCCTCTGGACGCTGAGTACGAGCTCCCATTGCTGGTCGAAAAGTGGACGGATCTGTGTGCTGATATACCCGATGAGGATTTTTCCGCTGCCTGTAAGCTGTATCAGCAGAAGGAAAAGTTTTTCCCCTGCCCGGCAAACATCATCAGCGTGTACGAGGCCAGCAGGCCAGCGCAATCCATGGCCGCACTTCCTGAACCGCCAGAAGACAAAACGCCCGGTCTGGGGATGTTGGTTGTCGCCGCCATTCGTGGAGACCGCGCGGCGCAGGAAGAACTTGGGGTTATCCGGCACAAGTGCGGGAGGAATATGCAATGAAATTCGTCATACCCATCAAGCCCACAGCCCAGATGCGGACCGCCGTCGGAGCGATCAAGCTCGGCAACGGCAAGGTGCGCGGCAATGCCCACAAGAAGAAAGAGCAGGTTTCCAACGAGGAGACCATCAAGGCGTTTTTGGCTCAGCATAAGCCAGAGCGCCAGATAAACTGTGCAGTCATGCTTGGGGTTAAAGTTTTTCTCCAAGTACAAAAGACTGCGCCGGATTGGTTCAACGGGAGCACTAAAGAATTTCACGCTGCCGCCCTGAAACACATTGTTCGCCCCATCACCAAGCCCGACGCTGACAATTTCCTCAAGCAGATTCAAGACTGCATAACCCAGATGGCTATCTGGCGTGATGACTCCCTCGTTGTGGGCTATCTCAGCGGAACAGGCAAATACTACACCGACGGAACGCCGCGCTGGGAGATTGAGATTCAGGAATTGAGCCCTGACAGCTACTGCATCCCTGGTACAAAGGCCAAGACCTCACGCAAGAAGACCGCCGGAACGCCAGGGCAGGGAGCGTTGTTATGCTGAGAGACCTTATCATCCCAGCGTTCTTTGGCTTCTGCATCCTCGTGGCTCTCACGTTTGCCCTTGAACTTTGGACTGCCCCTGGAATGACTTCTGATGAAGACCTGGCCGCAAGGATTGCCCTCATTGACGCCAGACTGCCCAACCTTCGTTCAGACGTCCTAATCCACCGGCAGGAGCGTTCTTTTCTCACAGCACAGCGCAGGTGGATTGTTAAGCTCATGGAGGCGCAAAATGACCGCAGAAACTGAGCGCATACCATGGCTCACGATCAGGTTGATTTTTGGCAATGGCAATGCCGCCCAGGGGCGAAAGTGCATTGAGGCTATAGCGCGCAGGCTCATACATGCCAGAACCAAACACCCCTCGAGTGAGTGGTCAGGAAGGGGCGAAGAATACGGACTTGAAGCCATCGAGGGCGAGGTAAAAGAACTGCGGCTTGCTGTACTGCTTGAGGGCCCAGAGCGCGTTGAAGACGAAACGCTTGATGTCTTAGCAACTGGCGTACGCAAATTTAACCGCGAGGAAGCATGATGGCTGCAGGCGAAACCCAAACGTGCAGGTCTGAACAGAATGTGCAGGTAATCGGACAAGGCGTCGGTTTTGAACGCACCCGAAGGATCACAGGATACCTTGTGGGGAGCGTTGACCGCTTTAATAATGCCAAGCGCGCTGAAGAGCGTGACCGCGTAAAACATGGGCTTGGAGGTTATGACCATGGCTAGACTGTCTGAAGACCAGTGGCAGGCAGCCAAGGCCGAATATGAGGTACGCGGTATCAGCCTTGGCGACGTGGCAAAGAAGTTTGGCGTCAATGTCAGCAGCGTGTCCCGGCGTGCAAAGTCTGATGGCTGGGTTCAGGGACAAATGCAAGAGCTCGCAAACCGAAAAGTTGCGGCAGTCAAAGAAATGGCCGCCGTAGAAATGCAAACGCAAGAGCTACCCTTGCGTACCAGGCACACCTTGCAAACCGTCGTACAGGAGCGGTTGCAGGCCGAGGGAATGCTGGCATCGCTGGATATCGCTCTGGCAGACCGGGCCATTGCCCTAGCCATGGAGGCAACGAGCCCAGACGACATTGAGACGCTATCCCGCGCGCGTAAGAACCTTGCACCCTCTGTGCATGCTCCTGCCCCACAGACGACTGTCACTGTCACCCAGCAGACTGAGGCCAAGGCAGGTGCAGCTGCTGATGCAGTTGCGGCACCCGTTGCTGCCCCCACGCCCGACCGAGTTGTGCGCGCGGTGCTGGCCGGTGATCTTTCAGGGGATGATGACTGATGCTGTTTGCCAAGGCGTCAGAGTCCGAACTAGCCGCCATNCGGCAGGCCTGCGAAGCTGATTTGCTGACATTCACAGCGGTNATGTTNCAGGCGCGCATGTGCCAGCCNTTTTTGGTCAACTGGCATCATGCCAAAATGGCTGACGAGTTGATGGCTGTGTACCGCGGCGAAACAAAAAACCTGCTGATTACCATGCCCCCAGGCGGCACCAAGACAGAGTTGGCCGTAATCCATTTCATGGCGTGGTGTTTTGCGCGCAGCCAAAGCTGCCGCTTCCTACACCTCTCTGGCTCCAAAGAGCTTGCCCTGCTCAACTCGGAAACTGTGCGTGAAATAGTCACGCTCGAAGAGTTTCAGGCGCTGTGGCCACGCCAGATTAAGAACGACAGCAGAGCCAAGAACCGTTGGAATCTTGAGTTTATGAACCGCACCACCGGCGGCCTGTATGCTGCCAGTTCCGGCGGCCAGGTGACGGGCTTCCGTGCCGGTTACATCCGGCCAGGGTTCAGCGGCGCAATCATCATCGACGATCCGCTCAAGGCCGACGACATCTGGAGCAAGGCCAAGCGCCAAGCCGTTAACCGCAAGCTGACAGGTACTATCCGCAGCCGCCGTGCCAGTTCAGAGCATACACCCATCATCATGGTCATGCAGCGCCTGCATGAGGATGACCCGGCTGCCCACGCTCTTTCGGGAGACTTCGCAGCAGAGTTTAAGCACCTCGAAATTCAAGCGATCATTGACGAAGGGACTGAAAACGAACGCAGCTATTGGCAAGAAAAAGAAAGCCTTGAGTCTCTCAACGATCTGAAACTGAAGGACCCCTACACACTGAGCGCGCAGTATCAGCAACGCCCCACCCCTGCCGGTGGCGCCATGATCAAGACATCGTGGCTGCAGCAATACTCCACGCCGCCATCTGTGCACACCGTCCTGTATGTTTTGGATACCGCTTTGAAAGCCGCAGAGACCAACGACTTCTCAGTAATGAGCTTTTGGGGGCTGAATGGAATCAACGTCTATCTGCTCGACGTCCTGCGCGGGAAATGGGAGGTGCCAGACCTTGAGCCGTTAGCCATCAAATTTTTGGAAAGCCACAGGCCCAAAGGGTTTAATCGCGCAAGGATTCGTGGGGCCGTTATCGAAGACAAGGCCAGTGGAACGGGTCTGATTCAAGGCCTGAGGCGAAAAACAGCACTGCGCGACATCCCGATCATTGCGAAGCAACGCAGCACGGACAAGGTAAGCAGGGTAAACAACGTCCTGTCCTTCATTCGCGCAGGGCAACTGTGGGTTCCAGAAACTGCCGAACATGCACCATGGCTGCCTGCATATCTTGGTGAGCTTGCCGCATTTTCGCCAGCAATGACCCATCAGAACGATGACCAAGTTGACGTAACCGTTGATGCCCTTGACGAACTGCTTCAGTCAGGTGGTGGCGTCAGCGAAGGCATGGACCTTTCGTAGGAGAATGCACACATGGCAAGACTTAGAAGCCTCATAGACGCAGTGACACGAGAGCGGTACGTCCGAGACGCAGCAACTGGCATTGCATACCGAAGGACAGCAGGAAGCCTTGTGTGGCCATCTGGGGAACGGAACGGATGTGTTGCCGTGCTGGCAGAAACACGGTCACGCCAGAACATCCTAGGCGGCCGGCACGACGTCCACCTTCTTGCTGAGGAATGCAGTGCAGACGTGAGCAAGCTCATATCTGCCGTGGAGAAATTCACCATGCTGCTCATGGTTCGCTCGTGGGCGACCCCACTCTCCGACACGCGAGCCTTCATGCTCGACGACACCAATGATGACCGTCGCAAGGTGCGCCTTCCTATCATACGCTTTGACGATCCTCAGGGCTGGCACGGAAAGGGAGAGGGGCTTATGGCCTTTTACCACGCCCTTGTGCAGCGCCGCACGCTCTCCGAGAAGACTCTCTTCCTGGGGAAGAACTGTGAAGGCAGGAATAACATAGAGAAAATGCAGGCAGAAGACATGACGTGCAAGCCCACTGATTTTCCTGCTGCTGCCGCGTTGTGTTTTGCCCTGGCAGAGATTGACCTGAACCCCATGACCGATTGGGCTGATCGCGGAAACGTGTCGTCATATGGCGGCCCTGCCGATCTCATCGGGGGATATTAAGCATGGTGCTCGCCTACATACCTGTGCCGCTGAATTCCATGACCGACATCCGTAAGCACCTGAGTGTAGGCGAGGCAAGGGTCAAGGAATGGGTTGACGCCGGTGCACCAATCGCCGTTGAAGGGGACGGTGCAAACGCTCGTTACTCGTCGGAATTGGCAGCACTTCTCATGTGGAGGGCTGAATACAGTAAATTCATACGGTTACAAAAAACCTCACAAAACGGCTAAAACCTGTCAACCCCCAAATACGCCCCCCAATACCCCCCCATACGCCCCCCATACGCCCACTCGGGCATAAAAGGCCATGCTACGCTTCCACGCAAACAGGAGCGTAGTCATGGACAATTTTTCCATAGCCCACAAGTTTACCCTCTCATGGGAGGGAGGAGAATCTGACGATGCCGCAGACAGTGGCGGTTTCACGAAGTTTGGCGTCTCCACAGCATTTTTGACGGACATTGCCTCCACTCAGGCGGGGCGCGATGTTCTTAATAGCATGGGCGTTATCCTGCCCGTCACTCGCAATACCATCCGCAGCTTGACCGAGACACAGGCTGCAGGCCTGTTCCGCTGGCAGATGTGGAATACTCTCAGCCTTGACCTCATCCCCCTGCGGCCAGCCGTCGTTCTCTACGACGCTGCCGTAAACAGCGGGCCACGGCAGTCCGTGAAGTTTGCCCAGCGTGGCTACAACGCCTGCGTTACCTACGGTCAGCCTTTGGATGCCGACGGCATTATGGGCCCGGCAACTCGAAAGGCCATGCAGCAGGCCGACACGGAAAAAATCCTCATGTCCATGCTCGATCAGCGTGAGCAGTTCTACCGCGATCTTGTGGCAGCCAAGCCAAGCCAGGAAGTGTTTCTCAAGGGCTGGCTCAATCGCGTTACTGACCTGCGGCGCTACGTGCGGGGGCTGTAATGAGCTGGGCTGATGTCGGCAAGGCCGTTGCAAAAGTTGCCCCTGTATTGGGTGGTGTGCTTGGCGGCCCTGTTGGGGCCATTGCTGGAGCCGCTGGCGCACTCGTCAGCTCGTTTCTCGGCGTGGATGCTGACCCCGAGGCCATCACAAAGGCCATGGCAGATCCTGAAACACTGGTGAAGCTCAAACAACTTGAAAGTGATGAGCGCCAACGTCTGCTTGAATGGCAGTCCACACAACTCAATGCGGAACTTGAGAACGTCAAGTCGGCGCGTGAGCGCGAGGTAGCTCTTGCCCAAGCTGGCCATGGTGCGAGTTGGGCAACGAGCATTGTGTCGTGCATCGTGACCGTCGGATTTTTCGTCATGCTCTACCTCGTTATCAGCGGTGGAAAAGCTGAACTGGGCGACGCCGGGCTGATGCTGCTCGGTACACTGGCAACAGGATTCGGTGCTGTAATCAACTACTATCTCGGCTCGTCCATTGGCTCGGCGGCAAAAGATCGCTTCCTCGGCAACAATAAGAACGCCGGGGGCAAGTGATGACCGTGGATATTATGGACATTCTGCAAATCCTTACCCCCATTGCTGTGACCGTTGTGGGCTGGGGAGTAAAACTCATCTGGAGCGAAATAAAAAGTTGGAGAGCTGAACTGCGCGAATATGTTCGTCAAGAGACCTGCAAGGCGCACAGAGAGCACTTCCAACGACAACTGGATGCGTTGCGAAAGGAAAGCTAAATGGACACAGAACAACAGCAAGCCCCGAACATTGGTGCCCTCGCGTCTCAACTCATGGCTGAATTCAGCGAGGCGCAGCGGTCGCGCGCAATGGTGAACGAACGCTGGCTTGAGGATTTGCGGCAATATCGCGGCATCTATGCCGGTGATGTGTCCAAGCGGCTCAAGAAGAACAAGTCTTCGCGTGCGTTCTACCGGCTGACGACTGCCAAGGTTAATACCATGACGGCCAGGCTTATGGACTTGCTGTTTCCTCAGCGCACCAAAAACTGGTCCATATCCCCCACTCCCGACCCGATGTTGCCAGATGATGTCGTGATGGATGCCCTCAAGGACGAGATAGGCCAAGCCGCACAGCAGATCATGGGCGAGATGATGCAAAAGCTGCAGGCGCAGAACGTAATCCCTGACGCATGGGCGGCACAAAACATTCAAACCGAGGCTTACAATCAGGCTTTTGCTCAGGCAGACACAGAGCCTGCAAGGATCAGGATTGCTCAGGATCGCGCCAAGGCCATGGAAAACGTGATCGATGACCAGCTGAAGGAATGCAATGCCAACGGACAGCGCCGCCCAAGCTGGCGCCAAAATTGCCGCACGATTGTCAAAAGCTCCTGCCTCTATGGCATGGGTGTCCTTAAAGGCCCCCTGATCGAGCGTGTCGTTACAAAACGCTTCGTTCCGACCAAGGATGCCTCTGGCAACGTTTCGTGGAAGGAGCAGGAATACTCGCAGGATTTGCGCCCATATCATGAGGCTGTGAGCATCTGGGAAATCTACCCTGACCCCGGCGCGCGCCTTCCTTCCGAGCTCAGATATGTTTGGCAGATCCACACAATGGCTGACAAGGATTTGGCCGACCTGAGAAACTTCCCAGGATTTGACGCAGAGTTGATCAAAGACCACATGGCGGCCAACGAGGACGGCGACGCGCAGCTTTCTGATTGGGAAGTGCAGGTGCGCGAGCTCAATGACGACAATATTTCCAACGGCCAGCCACTTAAAAAGCGGTTTCGCGTCTACGAACGGTGGGGTTTTCTTTCCGGCAAAGACCTCGCGTCTGCTGGTGTCGAGATTGCCGCAGAGGACATGACCAAGATTTATTCCTCCTGCATCTGGATTCTAGGTAACTCCATTATCAAGGCCTCGGTGAACCCGTTGGAAGGCGTAGATATCCCCTACCACTTCTACCCCTACCAAGACGACGATTCATCGTTTTGGCCCGAGGGTATCGCCTACCAACTGCGCACGCCGCAATCCGGCATTAATGCTGCCGTCAGGGCCATGCAAGATAATGCTGGTGCATCTTCCGGCCCAATTTATGGAATCAACACGCAGGCTCTTGACGACACTCAGTCCGTTGACGAGATGCGCGCCAATAAGCTGTTCCTGTTTGCCAAGTCTGGCATCAACCTTTCTCAGGCATTCCAAGCGGTAACGGTCCCGTCAGCGATTGAACACAACATGACCCTGCAAAACTTTTGGCAGCAGGTTGGTGACGAGGTTTCCACGCCGCGCTTCAATCAGGGCGACGGCAACATCGCGGGCGCAGGTAAGACAGCCAGCGGCCTTTCTATGCTTATGGGCGCGTCCAACATCCTGCTCAAGGATCACGTCAAAGATTTTGACGACTTCGTTGTGGCTCCCTTCATTCGGGCCATGTTCCGCTGGAATATGCAGTGGAACCCGCGCGAGGACATCAAGGGCGACTTTGAAGTTGTCGCCTCTGGCAGTCAGTCACTCATAGCCAAAGAGGTACGCGCACAGCAGGTTCCGGCGCTGATCGGCTATCTCGGAATCCCCGCCTTTGAACCATACCTCAAGGCAAAAGAGCTACTTGAGGTTGCCCTTGAGCAGACAGACCTGCCAGCAGAACGGCTCCTGCGCTCCGATGACGAGGCAAAGCAATATCAGCAACAGATGATGCTCGACCAGGCCAAGGCCCAAGCTCAGGCCCAGGCCTCGGCGCTTGTTGAACAGCTTGAACGCCAAGGCCTGCCCCCTGAACAAATCCAGCAGCAGTTGTTGATGCTCCTATCGAAAACCGTTCCAGCCACAATGGGCCCAGGCGGCCAGCAGCCAGGCGCAGCAATGCCGCCGCAAGGAGCGATGCAATGAGCGCTCGAAGCTCAAAGGATGCGTCCATAAGAACGCTTCGCTCATGCAATGGGCAAGGTGTCTATACAGCACTCACAGATTTGCTGAGTTCAGTAATTGTCGAGGCCCATGAAGAGATGGAATCGGCAACTGACAATATCACCATTTGGCGCGCTCAGGGTAAGGCCACCGCAGCCAGAGACCTGATAGCCGCCATAAAACCGCGTGACGCGGAATAAGGAGGAGATCATGAGCCAGGTTAATGAAAACGATCTGCAGCAGGGAGTTGAAACCCCCGTTGACGACGAAGAGACCCAATTCGATCAGGGCTTTTCCCTCGGCGAAGACGAAGCAGAAGCCAAGGGCAGTGCTGAAAATGGCCAGGAGCAGGAAGCCAACAGCGAAGGAAATGAAGCCGCTGGTTCCCAGGAACCCGCCAAGGCTGATGAAGGCAAGCAGCCCAATGTTCAGAATGAACAGCCGCCGGCCGCAGAACAGCCCCAGCAGCCCCAACCGCAGATGGAACAGCCGCGCGAAAGCGCACCGGCAGAACCTGAGCCGCCGAAAAAAATTGAAGTCCCTGAAAACCTCACTGAGGAATTTGCGACCCTCAAAAAACTGAACCCGGCCGCAGCAGAGCTTGCGCTTGAGGACTCGCCAGAAGGCGAACGGCTCAGGAGCCGAATGGAAGAATACGGGGCCGAGATGGCCCTTGATCGCGCTGAAGTCGTTCTTGATAAGCGCAACCGTGATGTTGCCACGCGCAAGGCTGACTTTGAGCGCCAGCAGCAGGCAGTGCAGGAACACAATAATCGCTTCATGTCCACGCTCAAGCAAACGCACCCTGACTATGCGGCCATGATTACTGACCCGGCCAGGCGCGACGAAGCGGTCAAAAAGCAGAACGAAATCATCGAATGGATCAACGGCAAGCCATACGCTGAAGGCGCAAGGCTTATGCAGGTTGCAAAGTCGGGGCGCGACCCGAACGAAATATGCGCCCTGCTCACCCAATTTGAGAGCGAACGTCAGGCGAAGCCGAAGCTGGCTGATCCAACGGGAGCTCTCGCTGTGCCAGGAAGGGGTGCGCCCGCCGCGCCCGCAGGCATCGGAGATAAGGACGACTTCGATGCTGGATGGAACCTCGAAAAATAGTCCAAGAAAGCGAGTTCAGTTATGCCTATTACTACCACCGGCGACATCTCGTACCGCACTGCTGGTTACATGTCGAAAGAGCTTCTCAAGCGGGCTCAGCCCCTGCTCTGTGTAACCCGCCTTGGGCATCCCAAGCCGCTGCCCAAGAACTCCACACGAACCATCAAGTTCCGCGGCTATCAGCACATTGCCAGCCAGCCCAAAGTGTTGGTTGAAGGCGTGACCCCTGAGGCCAGCAAGCCTGAATTCAGGGATGTGTTCTGCACCGTTGAGCAGTATGGCGACTGGGTTGAATTGACTGACGTCATCAAGGACACCCACGAAGACCCCATTCTCAACGAATTCACTGACATGCTTGGCGAACAGAGCGCCATCATGTTGGAGCGCGTTACCATCGGCAAGGTGCTTGCCGGTACCAACGTCTACTACAGCGGGACCACCGGCGGCGTGATTGCGACGAAGCGCAGCAGCGTCAACAAGCCCCTGAACATCAACCTGCAGCGCAGCGTGCGCCGTGGCCTTGAACGGCAGTTGGCAAAGCCGCTTACCAAGATCGTGAGCTCTTCGCCAAACTTCAGCACGTCGCCTATTCCCCAGAGCTTTATTGCTGTCTGCCACACGGATTTGGACTCCGATATCCGCGACATGCCCGGCTTCATCCCTGTGGAAAAATACGCCCAGCAGCAGATCCTCCCTGGCGAAATCGGCACCGTGGAAAACATCCGCTACGTCGGCACCACGCTCCTTGAGCCGTTTGCTGACGCTGGCGCTGCGAGCGAAGCTGGCCAGAAGGCCGTTCTTTCTACGAGCGGCGCCTGCGCCGACGTCTACCCCATTCTCTTCTTCGGCCAGGACGCTTTTGGCGTCATTCCCCTGGCGCGTGAAAAGAGTGGTGCTTCTCCCATTACTCCCATGGTTCTTAACCCCGGCGTTCCCCGCAGTGGCGACCCCCTCGGTCAGCGCGGAAGCGTAAGCTGGAAGGCTTACCACGGCGCCGTCATCCTTTACGACTTCTACATGGCGCGCGTTGAAGTGGCCGCCTCCGCCCTCTAGGCAAAGGATCGAATCATGCCCAAGGACAAAGATATGACCAACACCCAGGAAGGAACCGAAACGGGTGCCGCCGACACCAGCGCAGAAGTGAAGGGCGTGGACGATGCCCCGTCTACCGATGCAACGGTTGCGCAGCGCGAACGGATGTCAACGAACCAGGTTCGCAAGGGACGCTGGGTAAGAATCGTTCTGGCAAGCGGCCAGGAAGAAGCCGAGCGCGCCCCAGTGCCGATTGCCGTTAACGGCTACCAGTGCCTGCTCAAACGCGACGAGGANGGGATTATTCCCGAATCCCTTCTGAACGTGCTTGAAGACGCAGTTGAAACGCGCCCGGTTGTCGTCGAAGAAGGCGGCTCCCGCAAAGTTACCTGGAAGAAGATCAAGCGGTTTTCGTACATGGTTGTCGGCACTTACGACACCAAGGCCGAAGCCGAAGCGGCTGCGGAAGCTGCGAAGGACAGCCAGTAATGCGCGCCGCCGAGGTATTGCGCTTGGTTTCTGGCGCGCTGCAAGACCTCGAACCNGGCCTCGAATCAAGATGGCCTTGGGAAGGTGGAGACGACGGACGTATTGGACTCCTTGATTTCCTCAATGAGTCCATGCGNGTTGTCGTCATGCAACGCCCAGACGCCTTTGCGATTACAGAGCCNATCCGGCTCGAGCCTGGTATGCGGCAACGCATGCCGAGCAAAAAGCGCAACTCGGCATCGCGCAACGCTGCAACGCTTATTGAGCTTGTGCGCAACCTTGGACAGGACGGGGACACCCCTGGACAGGCCATTGTGTCTGCGCAGCCATCCCTGCTGCTGGCATGGGCCGATGCCACACGCGCTGCGCGCAGTGTGGAAAATTTCGCCTATGACCGTCTCACTAACCCCAACATTTACTACGTCTACCCAGCCGTGTGCGAAGACGCTGACGTGTGGGTCGAAGCCACATACAGCGCGGCCCCGGAAGCCATAACCAGCCCAGAGCAGGAGATTGGTTTGCCAGAGGGCTACGCAGCGGCGCTGAAACACCATATTCTGGCGAGTATTCTGTCTGGGGATAACGAAAGCAGCAACGCCAGCAAGGCATCCATCCACCTGCAACTCTATGCGCAGATCCTCGGGATCAAGTTGCAGGTGGACGCCGGATGGCCAAAGGCAAAATCAACCGCGCCCGCAGGAGGTGCAGCATGATGAACAGAATGGAACAGCTTGGAGTACTTGTGCCAAGGGTTCTGCCACAAGTTCTGCCGTGCCCCCGCAGCATGGTTATTGATGCCCTGCAATACATTGCGGGCGATTTTTGCGGAAAGACTGGCGTGTGGTCCATGACCCTGCAAGAAGACGCAATCAAAGGGGATAGCGGAATACGGCTCAATCCTCCAAAGGGCGTTGCTATTTCCAGAGTCGAGTCTGTCTACATTGATGGCTCGTACATTGACAAAGATGAGTATCGCTCAACGGCAAACGACATCCTGCTTGGATTTGTGCCACAGCGTGATGCCATTGCCACAATCATGTGCACCGTGAGGCCGTCCCGTAATGCGGAATCCTTACCAGAAGAGATTGCCGAGGAATGGGGCGACACAATCGCATATGGGGCCCTGGCAAAAGTTAAGGCCATGAGCGGAAACAATATCGAGTGGACAGATGCCCAAGGGGCCAAATTAGCCCTTGAACTATACAACGAGGGCTGCGCGCGAGCGAGGGCCAAAATGATACGCCGCAAGCACGGCGACAGCCTTTTTGTGGGGGATCTATGAGCAACACAATACCCACAGTCAAAGTAACCGCAAGGTTCGTTGACCAGCTTGGCGCGCCTGTCTGCAAGGCTGTTGTGACCATGCGGCTTACTACAACGGAACGCTATGCCGGGTACATTGTTCCGCGCGAGGCGCGGGCTGTGACCGATGCAATGGGCGTTGCCGTGCTGCAGGTATGGCCCAATGAACTGGGCACTGAAAGCAGCGAGTATGCCGTTTCTGTCACATTCCCAGATGCTTGCGCTGCAAACAGCAGCATAGCGCCAATGCGCAGCATCAGGGGAAACTGCGTTGTTCCAAACGCAGATTGCAACCTGCAAGACATAATGGAGTTGCCCGCTTACGAGCCGCGCAGTGCTGGACAGGCTGTAGAAACAGAGGTCGCGCACTGGGCGTCTTTGGCTGCCCAGTATTCGGAAGGTGCCAGGGCTTCAATGCAGGGTGCGCAGTCCGTTGAGACCAGGCTTAATGCCACAGCTGACGTGGCATCTGCCTCGCGGCTGGCGGCGCAAGAGGCCGCACAGTCAGCAAGCGCATCTGCTACGCGGGCGCAAGGTCTTGTCGATGGAGTTTCAAGCACCATAAGCCACTTCCAAAACTCTGTTGTCGAACAAACAGCAGAAACNGTGGANCGGCTTACGGTTGATGCGACNACTTCCATNGGCCAGCACAANGCCTCTGCCNTCGACGAGATCGGCGCCAAGGTTGAAGCGNNTATGGATGAATCCATAGCCNCTTTGACGCAGGCCAGATCAGAATCNATGCAGGCCGTNTCAGGCGCAAAGCAGGCTGGCCTTGATCAAATATCAACGGCNGGGGCCACTCAGCTTTTGGCGCTNCGCAATGAGGCCGCACTNTTTGGCGAGGACTTTGAAAACCTCACCGAGCGCGCGGAATCCGCAGCAAAGAAAGCCGGGTGTTCATCTGCCGCAGCGGCCAATGCTGAGAGCGTAGCAACATCCGCGGCTTCGCGNGCNGAAAGTGCAGCACAATGGCTTGAGAGGCACAGGGACGATGCNTTGTCTGCTGCCACCAGGGCCGTNGCTGCNGCACAAACCGTTGACGCGGCAGCAAACACNGCCACGGCNAAAGCAACCTTGGCCGTGAATGCCGCAGCGGAAGTGGCCACAGCCCACCAATCAATATCGCAAAGCGAGCAGTCTGCAGCCGCCAGTGCACAAGTAGCAACTGCCGCAAAGAATACCACCGCAGCAAATGCCGAGGCGGTGGCCACGGCAACTGCCAACATGGAACANTCCATAGCGGCTGCGGCTGGCAAGCTTGTGAACGAAGACGTTGTAAACGCAGCAGTATCCCAGGCAACTGCAAGCGCAACGGCTGCCGCGACAGCGGCAACCAATGCGGCAACGTCTGCTGGACAAGCTGCTTCTGCCGTCGAAACACACGCCGCTGAGGTCGCAACGGCTACCGCAAGGGTGGTTGATATCGCCGGACAAATGACCCTGGGGCTAAACGTTGAGAAGTCGACAATCGAAATGGCCGCATCGGTCATACGACTCACCGATCACTCAACGCAGCTTCAGGTTGATAACCTCACTGCTTCTGTGTCTGGGGTTGATATGGCCACTGAGCTTGCGCGCCTTTCCGGCAGGGTAACGCGCCTGGAACTGCAAGGGGCATCCTAAATACTGATCAGGCTGACCCTGAATTGATGCCGCTATTTCATAGCTGAGGCCAGTGGCCCCGGCTTCAACAAGCAACGGAGTTCATATGAGCCAAACCACAGAAGATCAGCCGACCAATGCAGAATTGGTTGCCGCTGTTACCGGCGCTGTAAGCGCTGTGCAGGATGCTCAGACGACGGTGGTGAATGCCACCAAAAATCTTACGACGCACCTTTCTGACCCCAACGCGCACGGCGCAGAAACGAAAGCAAACATTGAGGCCGCTGTACCCAAACCCATATGGGCAGGAACGCGCCTTTCCTTTGCGAGCGACAATGGCAGCATTGCAACGACATCTGTCGACCTCAAGGGGGAAAAGGGGGACAAAGGCGATAAGGGTGACGCAGGCACAGCGGGCACGACTGGCCCGCGCCCTGCCCATAAATGGGTTGGCACGTCACTGTTCGTCCAGTCGCCCGATGGGACATACCCTGAAACCGGCACTGATCTTAAGGGTGAGAAAGGAGATCAGGGCGAGAAAGGTGACAAGGGCGACAAAGGCGACACTGGCATCCAAGGGCCAGCGGGCGGCCCCAAAGGTGACAAGGGCGATAAGGGTGATACCGGCCCGATGCCAGAACATCTGTGGGACGGAACGTCCGTCATGTTCCAGAAAGCGGATGGTTCGTGGCCTACCCAATATGTCAACCTCAAGGGCGAAAAGGGGGACAAGGGCGATACCGGCGCTGCTGGTATTGACGGTGCCGTGACCAACCTTTCTGACGCCATCAACTCCAGCGACAGCACCAAGGCGGCAAGCTCCAAGGCAGTCAAGGACGCGACGGACACGCATAACTCGGCTTCTGACGCACACGGGATCAACAATCCCGAAAGCGGCTTCCGCGCTTCAATCGTAGCCATTGCTGCGGCTCAGGCCCAAAAGGCCGCGGCTGACGCAGTGGCCAGCCTCGAAATTGTTTCTGCGAGCCCGATCTTTGGTATCTGCCGCGTTCGCACTGGCGGTGGTAGCGGCCTGTTCTTCCAGACTGACGACAAGGGCAACCCGCAAAACCTCGTTACGGATTATTTTGACCGGCACCCGGTTTACAGCGCCATCAAGCGCGTCATCGTTGACGGCCAGGTAATGAACGAGATTCCTCAGTTCTTCGTGAAGAACTACACCCCTACGGAAGGAACGTTTGCCAACTGCCCTATCACCATGATCTCTCCCGTTGCCGCTGACGGGTTCCACATCCACCCTGCGTTCATGAACAACAGCGCCCAGATCAGCAAGTTTATGCTCGGCTGCTACAAGGGCAGTTTGGACAGTACGCTCACGAAGGTTCAGAGCGTCCCCGGCGTATATCCTGCTGTGTCCAAGGACTTCTCCACATTCAAGGCCCTTTGCACAAACAGAAACGTCAGCGGCGTTGCAGGATTCATGATGCAGGATGTGTATCAGCGCGCTGCCCTGCAACTGCTCATGCTTGCAGAATTTGCCAATTCCAACATGCAGTCGGTTCTTGGCGCCGGGCACACAGCCGGTTCTGCTGCCGTGACGGTGGACAACGCCGCAAACCACAAGCCCTGGCGAAACTTCCATGGCGTGTACGGGAACGTCTGGGAAATGGTCGATGGCGTTCGCGCAGACGGAAGCAAAAAGCTTGAAATCTACCGCAATGACGGCACTCGGGCATATCTCGCAACGAATCTCACCATTCCTGTGTTTGGCTCCGGCATGACCGGGTGGACGGTGGATATGCTGAGCGATGTGGCTGATGGCTACGACATGCGCGACGCCTTCATTCCCAAAACACTGGACGCGACAGAAACGAACGGCACCTACAGCGATGGCATGTGGGGCGCAGTGGCAAACGGCGTTTGCTATACCGGCGGCTACTGGGGCGTTGGTTCTGCCGCGGGCCTGTTCGACTGCGACTTCAGCGGCGTTGCTTCCTACTCGTACACGTACGTCGGGTGCCGCCTCGCAAAAGTGTAGCCTGAACCCTGAAACACGTTTCCTGCTCTGGCCGCCGATAGGCGGCCATGGCCAGGGAAAAGGATTGCCATATGAAGATCATTTTTACCCACAACGAAAAGACCATCGAAATTGAATACCTGGGAACTGGCAATGGCGAAGCGAAGCTTTACGGCGTTCCCACCGATTACAGCGAAGACGGGTACTACGTTTCCGCTTGGCAAAAAACTGAAATCGAACCCGTCCCGGCCTGCGCCGTGAGTGACGCTCACCTGCTTTGCCACGTCAACATCGAGAAGGATCGGGAAAGCTTTGTGCTGAAAACTGTCAAGACCACCGAGGGGGCCGACTGCCATGCCTAAGACAGAAACAGGGATCAACCATGTGACCATGCTTGGCGGGATTGAAAGCGCCAAGGCTGTGAAGCTCAACGAAATAAACAACAAGTGCGAGCTCGCCCTGCGCAGCCTCACGGACAATTACCCCGACACGGAACGCCTGACCTTTGATCAGCAGAAGGCAGAAGCGGCAGCCTACCAGGCCAACAACACTGCATCCTGCCCGATGCTCACCACTCTTGCCCAGGCGCGCGGGATAACGATTGAAGATTTGGCCGCCAGGGTTTTGGAAAAGGCGGCAGCGTTTTCAAAGGCATCTGGTGCTCTCATTGGCACACGCCAGAAGTTTGAAGATACGCTTGACGGCTGCACAAGCATCCAGGCCGTTGAATCAATCTTTGTGGATTACGCACTGTAGGGCTTGGCCATGAACCGCTTTCAAGTCTTGCTCCACAACGGACGGCAGATGTTGATCTCCATAGATCAGGGTGCCAACGCCACATTCGGACTCATGATTGCCACGCTCTGCATGATCCCCTTCATCCCAAAGGCAGGGCTGTGGTGGGCAGATGAAACAATCAGCGCCCATTGCTGGCGGTGGCATATTAACGGTGTGCGCAGTTGGCCGCGCAAGGTTGTGGATGCTTTGGCGCTCCTGTTTGGCGACAAGAACCACTGCCAGCAGAGCTATGAGAGTGAACGCCTTGGGCGGCAACTGCCGCCGGAAGAACGAACATTAAAATAAAAGAAGGACACATGAGCGGTGAAAGCCTGGCAATGCTGGAAAAGATGGAAGACGTCAGCGCATATTCCAGAATCGCCATGCGACAGTTCCCACGCTACGAGAAGTTTCTTTTGGCCGCCGAGATCAGGACGGCAATCTCTGAAATAAAGCGCCTGCTCATACGGGCTGCGAAACGTTATTACAAAAAAACCACCTTGGAAGACTTGGACATTGAGCTTGAATTGCTCCGCTCTCTCATTCGAGAGGCAGTAAAGCTCAAATACATAGACGTTCACCGCTATGAGGTCTGGTCTTTGAAAATAAGCGAAGTCGGCAAAATGACCGGGGCATGGATGAAGAAGGTGCGAAGCGCACAGGAATCCAGCGCGCGAACTGGTCAGAGGGGTGGTCGCACAACTTTCCCATTGAACCCGAACGACGGGTAAGTGGGATAAGGGCAGCGACCTACATCCGGCGGCAACTGGGACAATGGTTCTGCCGCAGGCCTGTTCTACTGCAACTTCAACAACGTTGCTTCCAACTCGAACACGAACATCGGGTGCCGCCTCGCAAATATAGCCCACAAGCCAGAAGGCGAATGCCCAAGGGTATTCATCCAGTGCTTTATTTGGGGCCGCTGTCCTTCTCGGTAAGCCGGGAAAAGAACAAAACCGTGGCAGGCGGCAAGTAGCTGCTGCAAAAGCGGCCTGCCACACCCTCAAGGGGTATGAACGTATGCCAAAGACAATCAGGGACATCTGGCCGCGCATAACCTGCTTCGACAATCTCGTTGCTGCTTGGGAGGATGCACGGCGCGGAAAGAGGTTCCTTCCGTCTGTCCTCAAGTTCAGCGGCAGCGTGGAAGAGAATCTACTCGATATTCAAGGCAGACTTCTCCATAGGACTTGGCGGCCTGGCCCATGGCGCGAGTTCATATCCAACGATCCAAAGCCACGCCTCATTCAAGCCCCACAGTTTGGGGATCGCGTTGTACACCATGCGCTCGTGCGGGTTATAGGCCCGGCATTTGAGCGCAGGTTCATCAACGACAGCTACGCTTGCCGCAAGGGGCTTGGGAATTTGTCGGCCAGTGACCGCCTTACTGAATTTCTCAGGGCATCAACGTCTGAAACGAGAAAGTCTGGTCGCAAAATTTACGCCCTCAAGGCTGATGTGCGGAAGTATTTCCCGAACATTGACCACGACATCCTCCTTGGCGTTTTGAAGCGCACAGTGGGCGACGATGGCGCGTTATGGCTCATAGAGAAAATTGTCAAAGACAATGGGTTTGAGCAGCGCGGCCTACCTATCGGCGCACTGACAAGCCAACTTTTCGCAAACGCCTACCTGGACGTTCTGGATCACTACGTCAAGGACGAGCTCGGCGTTCGTTTCTACGTCAGGTATATGGATGATTTCATCATCCTGCATACCGACAAGCGCCACCTTCACGATCTCCAAACGCTTATCGGCTCTGTTCTTTGGGAGCGGTTGAAGCTTCAGTTCAACCCAAAGACGAGCATCTTCCCGGCGTCGCACGGAATTGACTTCGCCGGGTATCGCCACTGGGTATCATATCGCCTTCCACGAAAGCGAAATATCAAGCGGACTCGCAGGAAATTCAAAGAGATCAGGAAACTTTATGCCGAAGGAAGGATGGACGTGGCACAGGTAAGGTCAAGGGTCGCCTCTTTTGTCGGATACACAAGGCACTGCAAGGCTTCGAGAACCGTAAAAGGCATCCTCGACGAATTCGTTCTGCAGCGCGGGGGAGGTGCAGAATGATTTTTTACGGGCTTCACTTTGTCGGTGACGACAAGGTTCCAGTTCAAGTGCGGATAAGCACCAGCAATCAGCAGATATGGGCGCGGTCAGCGCCCAATGGCGAATGGACTGAATGGCGCAGGCTTGACGTAATACGAAATTTGGACGGCACCCTGGCAGAAGAAGTGACAGAGGCAACGCACGCAAAATCAGCGGACGCAGCGGGAAGGCTCAAGAACCAAGTGAAGATCACGTTCTCGGGTGATGTTTCTGGAAGCGTGAGCTTCGATGGATCTGCAAGTGTTGCGTGTGCCTTGTCAATTGCAGGCCTTGGCTCATTGAGCAGCCGTATCTCAAGCCTTGAAGACAGAATCAACAACCTCGGAACTGGCAGCAATACCAACTACGGATCAAGCTAATGGCCACTATCACAATACCAACTTTTGGCGGCGAGATACCCCGCACGGCCCCAAGGCTGCTTGAGGACACGCAGGCATCAGTTGCCGTTAACTGCCAATTGCAACGCGGAGCCCTTGAAGCCTTGCGCGGACCGGTGGAGGTCGCAGGCTTGAGCGCCAGTTCTAAAACAATCTTCAAGCATGCCCAGGACGGTTGGCTGTCATGGCCCGGCGCGGTCGATGTGGTCAAGTCTGCCGTGACGGATATCTCTGGCGAAACCCCTCTTGGCCATCTCTTTATAACCGGCGACAGAGCTTACCCGACGCAATACATGAGCGGTGGAAAGATACACCGCCTTGGCATTCCCCGGCCCGGCAAGGCTCCGTCTGTGGCCGTAACCAAGGGCGCTGCAGATGCTACCGTCGCCTGCTACGCCTTTGGCGCAAACTCAGAATCCGAAATACCGCCACGTTACGGGTATGAAGACACCCTTTCGACCGTTCAGGAAGACAATGTGAGCGTGGCTGTTACGGCTGAAACCGTTGAGGACACGACATCAACGGACAGCGGCATAGCCCGTTCATCCGCTTACTGCTACACGATTGTTCAATCCCTTGCAGACGGAATCTTCCAGCAAGAATCTGCGCCGTCACCTGCGTCTGAAGTTGTTGATGTGCTTGATGGGGACGGCGTGACCGTAAGCGATTTTGAAATCCCAGAGCTTGAAGGTCTGGAAATTTCCCATATCCGCATTTACCGCACGGTATCCGGCACAACGACGAGCGAGTTTCATTTTCTAGTGGAGCTTCCACTGCCCGTCGCATCCCATGTGGACACGGTAAATGACGTGGACATGTCCACGGATGTTATGGCTACAACGACGTGGGACGCGATACCCGATGACGCGCGCGGCCTTATCAAGACGGACAACGGCATCTATGCTGCATTTCGCGGGAATGAACTTCTTATTTCTGAGCCGTTCTATGGCTATGTCTTCCCAGAGAGCTACCGGCTGACGACTGAGGACCCCATTGTGGCCCTTGGGCACGTCGATGGCACGATTGTCGTGCTGACCACGGGACGCCCATATCTGGCAACCGGCTCTGAGCCAGAAAGCCTGCAATTCACTCACCTGCCCATTGAACAAAGCTGTGTGTCTGCGGGCAGCGTTGGCAGTCTGCCAGGCGGCGTTGTTTACGCAAGTCCTGATGGCCTCATGCTGTTCACCAGCAGCGACCAGAGCCTTCTTACGGCTCAGACGTTCACCCGCGACCAATGGCAAGCAATGCACCCTGAGAACCTTATGGGAACGGTGCATGACGGGCGGTATGTCGCTTTCTTTTCTGGGACGAATACGGGGATGCTGATCAGCGTAGGCGCAAAGGATTTGGTGCGTGTTGAACTCCCAGAAGATTGGAAGGTCCGCGCAGTTTACCACCATTCAGAGGACGATGCTGTTTACCTGGCCGTGGACACCAAGGATGGGAGCCAAATCTACCAGCTAGAGGCTGGCGCGCCCATGACATACACATGGCGCTCAAAACCTTTCTTTACCTCTTCGCTCCTGTGCATGTCCGTTATCCGTATTGAAGGTGACTTTTCTGCCGGAGCTTCTGTCCGCGCATCCCTGTTTGGCCCAAACGAGAACAGACCTCGTGCGCGCATGAAGGTTTCTGACAGCAGGGCGAAACGCCTTCCAACTGGGCGCGCTGAAAAAGTATGGAGCCTAGAGCTAACTGGGACTGCAACCGCCTATGAGGTTCGGATTGGTGGGAGTGTTGAGGGGGTCGAGTATGGCAACTGATCGCGGAATACCGGCCGTCCCGCGTGGGCTTGACCGCACACTTACGAACTACCTGCAATCGCTGCAAAGCATTGTCTTACGCCTATCAGGCATGGTGCGCGGGTCTGACGAATCCAGAGCCGTCCGAGTTTCAGACGGCTCGGTATCAACCGGCACTGCCACTGCCAGCATTGGTCAGGGAGCGATCCTTACCCAGCACATAGCGGATAATGCCATTACATCGGCAAAGATTACGGACGGCGCGGTCACAGACACGAAGCTTTCCGCAAGCTCCGTAACTGGCAGAGCCCTCGCCGCAGGCGCTGTGGGAACAATGGCCCTGGCCGGGATGTGCGTTACCGCAGAGAAGATTGCTGATGGCGTGTTGCCGACGGTGGTTGATGGGGAAGCCGTTGACGGAGAGGAAGTGCTGATACCTGGTAAATGGCTTTCAAAGCCATGGATAATGCTTTCTTCCGTAAGCCAGCCCCAGGCAACGACAGGGGCATTCGGGGCAACTGGGCTCCAAGAAATTTTGGATATGGATGGAAAGGGAACAGGCGAATGGAAATTCACAGCCGCGGGCAGTTTTGCTTGGCTGGCACTGGGGAATGCGAATGAGCAATAACGACGTGTGCAAAGATTTCTTCATGCAATACCTTAACTATCTCGACAGTAACAGTGAGCTTGTAGTTCGTTGCGTTTACATGCGGATGGAAGACGAAAACCTGCTCAAATCAACACTTTACGGGATGCACAATAGGAACGTTGATGCGTTTGTAGCCCTCGTTCTCAGGAATGGCACCCTCCCTTATCTGCTTATGGATGGAGACCGCCTCATTGGCTTCGCTTGGTACGACGCCTTCGCCGCAAAATCGTGCATCGGGCATGTTGTGTTTTTCAAAGAAGCCTGGGGCAATGCACGCCAATTTGGAAAGCAGGTTTACAGGCAGCTTCTTTCATACAGCGATGGGATGGGGCACCTGTTTGACTGCGTGATGGGCCTGACACCCATAAACAACCCACTCGCATGGCGCGGCGCGGTTGCTTGCGGGGCTTCAAAAATTGGCGTGATCCCAAAGGCGTTGTTCGACGCCGAAAGCGGTGAAAGCATTGACGCTGTGCTCACCGTTGCCACGCGAGAAATCATTGGCGCAGAGGCATAATTCATGAAGATATACACCAGAGTAGAAATCAACATGGAAACCATGGCCGTCACGCACGAAGAATTCATCGAGTATGACGGATGGGTTTCACAGTGCGGCGGCGGTAGCGGTGGCGGCAGTTCCACAACCAACACTGTGGACTATGCGTATAACTCGCGCATGGCCGCCCTTTCAGAAGAACAGCAAACCTGGGCGCGCGATTATTACAATATGTGGTCTACATACACCAAGCCGTATGAGATCGCGCAGGCGCAGGCAAACCTTGAAACCTTGCCCCTGGAAACAAATCTCTACAAGCAGGCTCTTACTTCTGCCACGCAACTACTGCCGCAGCAGACGGAAGCCGCCCAGAAATTTTTGACGGCATCCACAACCGGCGTTGATGTCAATGAGCGCATGGCACTGGCAACCGCAGATGCGGCCAACGCATGGAAGGACACCACTGCAGCCAGCAACAGAGCGCAGGCAAGGCTTGGGGTAAATCCCAATTCCGGCAGGTACCAGGGCATTGCTGCTGCACAGCAAACCACGCAGGCCGCACAGCTTGCTGGCGCGCGGACTCAAGCTAGGGTTGGCGCGGAACAGGAAAACTATGACCGGCTGAAAAGCGCTGCGTCGTACAATGCCACTGGCGGCGTGTTGCAGGGCATCAACCTGCTGAAAAGCTAATCCGTGAGGTGCAATTATGCCTTTATATAGACCAGAAAATCCTTATTCGATGGGCCAAAAGGCCATGGGCCAAGCGAGCAGCACCATGGCATCGCAAACGAAGGAAGGTCCCAGCACTGAAGTCGAGGCGTCCTCTCCGTCAGCCGGACAGATGGGCATGACAGGCCTGTCTTTGCTTGGTGCCGGTGAGCAGGCATGGAAGTACGGAAGCAAGGGATATGATTTTTTGCAATCAAAATGGGGTACCCCAGATGCGGCTTCACAAGCCGCAAACGCTGGCTCTGGCGCTGCTCCTGCTGGGGGTGCGGTTCAAGCTCAACAAGCCGCAGATGCTGTCGCTCCCAGCGTACAGCTTCAGACAGGAGCGCATGCAGCGGCTACGGACGCAACATCGGCAGCAACTGGGGCAACAGCACAGGAAGGCATTACGGCAGGATCACAGCAGGCAATGCAGGGCATTGCTGGTACGCCTGCTGCTGGCACTACCGCCACAGAAGGCGGGGCATCATCTGGCGCATCTGCCGCATCAAGCAGCGCGGCGTACCCCTGGGCTTCTACCGCTGGCTCTCTCGCTGGCGGTGTTGGTGGTGGCCTCGCGGGGCGCGAGCTTGGTAAGGCCATCGGCGGCGACACTGGCGGGAAGATTGGCGGCATTGCTGGCAGTCTCGGCGGCAGCTATCTCGGCGGTCTAGCGGGGTCTGCGGTAGGCAGCGGCCTCGGCGCGTCTGCAGGAACAGTGGCGGGAACAGCCGCAACCGCAGCTGCAACATCTGCAGCGACCACGGCGGCCACCACTGCAGCTGGTGCAGGGGCTGGCGTTGCCGCAGGTGCTGCTGGTGGTGCCGCAGCAGGGACAGCAGCGGGCGCTGGTGCCGGGGCGGCTGGCGGCGCTGCTGCTGGCGCAACGGCTGGTTCGGTTGTTCCAGGCGTCGGAACGCTTATTGGCGCTGGCGTTGGCGTCCTTGCGTCTTTTTTCCTCTAGGAGATTGTCATGCCTCTTTATAAGCCAAGCAACACTGCTGAACTGGCCCAATCTGCCATGAATGGCGCGACGCAGGCCGCAGCTGCGCAGACAAAGCAAACTGGCACTAAAACCGAAAAAGAAAGCAACTTCTGGGACGATCTCAACAAGGGAGCCGCAGCCGTTGCCTATGTTGGGCGTGGCCTTGACGGTCTCACAAAGGCCGCCGACGGCGCATGGAATATGTATGACAAGTACAAGCTCCGTGACGCCTATGACAACGTCGACAAGGCCTACAGCGAAGGCGGCATAGACGCCATACAGAACAACCCTGACATGCAGGATTATTGGCATTCAAAGGCATTTGGCCAGTTCATGCTAGACCGGGCCAGTAACGAAAAGGGCCGCCTGGAAATGATGCAGAACATGGATGCCGCTGCTGATAAAATGTATCAGGACTGGCGCATACAGGCCATGGGAGTTCGGCAGGCGTACACATCTGGCGACACACAAAAATTCTTGCCGATGATGCAGCAGCTTTCAACCAACTCTCCCCTGCCATACAAGCTTGAGCCAACAGACAATGGGAACTTCAGAGTGATGTTCCGCTCTGATGAAAAAGGTGGTTGGGCAGACACCGGCAGGACGATGACCCCGCAAGAAGCCATGGGAGAGGTCGACAATGTGCTACGCGGCGAGCAGTCAATGCTCCGTGGCGTAGACGGCAAAACCGTGCCCGTTAACCTCGCCTTCAACAAGGCGGCCGTAAGATCGTACTGGTTGACGCAAATAGGGAACGCCGAAAACAGGACTGACCCAAAGCGACAGATCCCACTCTACAACTCTGAAGGCAAGCCAACCGGCATTGGCATTGTCCAGAATCCCCTCGATGACTACAGCGTAGGGCCAAAGCTCCTTGTGTATGGGAATGGCGGTCGGCAGATCGGAACATTTGACGGGTATGATGGGGCAATGAAGGCTGGATATATCCCCTTTGCGCCCCCAAAGGGTAAGGGGGGTGCAAAGGGCGGGGCCGCTGGGGAAAATGGGGGTTATTCCCTTACCCAGGGCGATATTGGTGCCCTTCAAAAATATGCCACCTCTGAAAACGAGATGGGTGAAAAGTCTGTTGATTATGAAAAGGCTGCGTTCCTAGAACAATTTGTGAGAACAACCGGCCTATCTCCGCTGCAGGCCATTGCCGCGTATGATGGAAATATCAAGCGTGCAATGGAGATGGGGGCAAGCCGTGGGCAAGCAGAAAGGGCTACGATGTCTCTCCTTGCCCAGCGCATTTCTGGCGGGCAGCGGGGGCAATCTCCGCAACATGGTCAATCAGAGCAATCTCCGCAGCAATCACCTTCGCAGCAACAACAGAACCCCAAGGTGCGAGGAAGGATACAGGGCATACTTGGTCTTGCACCGCAAGAAGATCAGCAAGGTGGGTCAAGCGGTGGTTATGGCGGCGCGCCTGCAACGCTTAGCGGAAATTACCGCGACAATCTTGAGCGCCAGGCAAATACTCGACAGGCACTCGCAGAGAGCGGCGATTACCCAACGGAAATTGTTGGGCTGCCTGGGCTGGGTATTAACAGCGGCGCCCTTGTTGAGGGCGACAATGTTCGAGGTCAAGGCATGCTGAGCGGCATTGGCCTCAGACCGTCACCGTTTGGGCAGACAGAAAGTCAAAAATGGCGGCAGCATTTCAACAGGTAATCGAATTTCAAAGGAGATATCGACATGCCCAAACAAAAGGCCCCACGGCCTACGAAGACCAATACAGGCGATTACCTGCTTGATTTCGACGGGACAGATTTCAGCCAGTTCGGCGGCCAACAGGCGCAGCAGCAGGAAGAAGAACCTGGACTTATGAGCAAGATTGGCAGTTCTGCCCAGGCAATTGCTGAAGGTGCAACCATGCTGCCGGGCCAGATCGCTGATACGCTCAGGGATGCCTACCATGGCGGCGATGTGGATGTTACCGATACTGATGCCATTCGCGCGCGCCAGGCACGCGAGCAAGAGCGCGCAGACTACGGTAAAAAGTATGATGGCAAAGCCTTTGAGGGCGTAACCGATGCCATGAATTCCATGGGCTATTCCATGGGAACAATGGGTGCAAGCCTCGGCGCTGCGGCCCTGGCTTCCCCTGCCGGGCCGATTGCCGCTGGCGCAGCAGGCATGGCCGCCTCTGGCGCCATGGCATACAGGGCAACAAAGCAGCAGTTTTTGCAGCAAATGCTTGGCGAGACGGAAAAGGTTCTTGGCCGCCTGCCAACACAGGATGAGTGGGACAAGATCGCCACAGAGTTTGACGGCGAGGCAACGCGCTACGGTGCATGGGAAGCAGGCCCGGAAGCCCTGAGCAACCTCATTATGGCAAAAATTCTCGGCCCGCTTGGAAAGGGCCTGTTGCGCGGCAGCGTGGGCCAGGGCATCAAGAGGATTGGCGGCCTGTATGGTGAAGAGCTTGCCACAGAAACAGCAACCCAGATGGGACAAGGCCAAGAAGAGGCCAATGTGGGCTTGCGCGACACAGCGCCGGGCGTCTGGGATGCGTTCAAGGAAATCGGCCCTGCTACGTTCTGGCAGACCACGCTCATGGCTGGCGGCAAGAAAGGTGCAGACATGCTTGCCAACCGCATGCGCGCACGTTCGCAACAGGTTGAAAATAATGTCGACCAGACGCAGCAACAGGGGCAAGGCACAACGGGACTGACGAACCAAGCCGCATTGCCAATGGCGCAGGGGATATTTGCCTTGCCGCAGGGCGACGGCTCAATTCCCATGGGCAGCACAGATACGGGCCGGGGCCCCATTGCCGCAGGCGTTGTAGCTGGCCAGCAGCCAAAGCCTTTTCTCAGCGACGCTGACCATGCCGATACTGAGGCCTTTGTGCGTGCCTTTGAAGAGCGCGAGCGAAACAGGGATGACGAGGAAGCCCTTATCGAGTACGGCCAGCGTCAGGCCCGCTCGCCTGCTCAGCTTGCACTTGACCAGGGCGAAAACGTCGACCTGCTATCGCTTCCGCAGGGTAATGCGGCCATGGCCATGGGGACCGAAGACACCGGGCGCGGCCCGATTGCCCCGCCAACTGACTATGCAGGTCAGCCCATTGCGACCCCATATACGCCACGCCCCGCCCTTCCTGAACAGACTTCGCAATCTGCGGGCATGGGCCAGTGGGCTGGCGGGCGCTCGCAGCTTGCCTACGGGCCGAAGTCTGAACCGCAGATGATGCAGGGCTTGGGCATCATGTCGCAGCAGGGAGCACCAGTTCAGCCCCAGGCAATGCCCACCTCGGCACAAATCAACAATACACAGGCCGCGCCCCGTTCGGACACAACAGCCGCAGCTAATGCCCTTGGCATGCCCTCGCCGCAGGCTGTTCCACAGGAGGCCATGGCCCCGCAGAGGGCACAGGCTTTGCCCCCAATAATGCAGGGCATAGGCGCTGCGCCTGCGCAGCCAACACCCGCCCCACAGCAAGCGTTTACCAGCCAGCCGCAGCCAGAACAAAATTCAAGAGGTCCGTGGCTTGAGGTGGTTCATATTGGCGATTCTGCCCCTAAAGCAAAGCCTCGGCCGCAACAGAGTCAGCCTGCAGGGCGTGCAGATGACTCGCGCCCAATTGGAAAGAACAGCCGCGGGCAGCAAGTGTTCGAGGACGAGAACGGAGTGCGCTCATATTCTGACGGCGGCGTGCGAGTTTCGCAGAGCGTTGGTGTTATCCCCGGCCATGGCATAACGTTTGATGGCCCTGACGCGCTGTATAAGAGCGGAAAGCAGGAGTACCTGACCAACGACGAGGTTAAAAGCCTTTCTGGTGGCACAAGTGAGCCTGAGAGCAAAAAGCCAAGCCGCATAGAGCTCATTCGCCAACTCCCCAAAGAAGAGCAGGCTGATGCCCGCAAGCTTCCAAACTCAAAGCTGTTGGAGCGAGTTCGCCAGCTTTCCGAGGTCAATACTGCTTCCGAAGATCAGCCGGGCGTGGTAGAATCTAACCATGCCAAGGAGGGCGAGCATGCAGAAGCAAACGAAGGAAGAACGAGCAGAAATGAAGGAAAAGCTGAATCAGGTGTACGCAACCCTGACGAAGCCGCTGGAAACCCAGCTGATGGATCACATGAAGAAGTACACGCCGAACCAGGTGAAGGAATGGCTGACGGACGACGGGCCGAAGGCGCTCGCGGACTTCATTCAGGGACAGGTAGCGAGCGCGGAAAGCACGCTGGACGATACGGCGAAGAAGCTGATCGACAAGGGAATGAGCGAGGCCGAGGCGTGGCCGACGGCGCGCGAAGTGGCAATGCAGGACTTTTGGCCGCAAGCGGAGCCGGGGCGCGAGGGGTAAAAGATTATCGCATTTCCCCAGATGACCATATTGGGGAAGGTGGAAAGGTCGCAAAATTCAACGACAATCTTTCTGCCATTCGCACGCTCAAGGAAATTGAGCAGTCTGGCCGTCAGGCTACCGAAGACGAGCAGAAAACCCTTGCCCGGTATGTTGGCTGGGGTGGTCTGCCAGAAGTTTTTGCCCAAGGCGGCAAGGCCGACCCTGCCCTGACCCGCAGACGCGCCGAATTGCGCGAGCTTCTTTCGCCAAAAGAATTTGAAGAGGCGCGCAGATCTACAACGAACGCTCACTACACCTCGCCGCAAATCATTACGGCAATGTGGGACGCCATCAAACACATGGGCTTCAAGGGCGGCAAAGTTCTTGAGCCCTCTATGGGCGTTGGCAACTTCATAGGCTTGATGCCCGATGACGTTTACAAAAAGTCCCACGTAACCGGCATTGAGCTTGATGGCATTACTGCGCGGATCGCCAAGCTGCTGTATCCGAAGCAGACCATTCTTTCGCAGGGATTTGAAACCGCCAAGCTGCGCGACGGCAGCTTTGACCTTGCCATATCCAATGTGCCGTTCGGTGACTACAAACTGCACGACACCCGCTACGCGAAGCACAATCTCTTCATCCACGACTATTTCATCACCCGCGCGCTCGATCTTGTGCGCCCGGGCGGCGTGGTGGCTTTTATTACCACAACAGGCTCGCTGAACAGCGGGCGATCCATGAACATGCGTCTGCTGGCCGCCGACAAGGCACGCCTGCTCGGCGCTATTCGCCTGCCAGGAACGTCCTTCGCAAAGAATGCCCTCACAGACGTGACAACTGACATCCTGTTCTTGCAGCGCCTTGGTGAAGGTGAGGCAAACACTGGCCCCGCGTGGAAGGACGCTGTTGATACCGACGTTGTTTCGGAAAAGACGGGTAAGCCGCTGCGGAACAACGAATACTATTCTTCTCACCCTGAAATGATGCTTGGGCAACTGGCAGACGATAAGCTCTACCCCGGCAGAACTGCGCTTAAGGATGACGGCAGGGACATGCCGGCCGCTTTGGGTGACGCGCTGAAAACTCTCCCCGAAGGGGTGTTTTCGGGTGAAGGTCTGCGCCATGAGGATCAGAAAACAACTGCCAATGTGCAGATGCAGGACGCCAAGGATGGGCAGTTGTTGCTTGATGGCAAGGGCAACATTGTTCAGGTATCGGATGGAGAGCTGAAGCCCTACCCTGCGGACGGGAAGAAAGCGGCTCGCATTGCCGGAATGATCGGTGTCCGTGATGCCCTGCGTTCAAATCTTCGCGCCCAGATGAGCGGTGACGAGGACAGCATTACGCACTCTCGTAAGGCGCTCAATGATGCTTATGACGCTTTTGTCCGGCAGCATGGGTTCCTGAACGACAATGCCAACCGCTTGGCCATGTCAGAAGACCCAGACTTTCCCCTCTTGCAAGCCCTGGAAAACAACTACTCCAAGGGCAAAAACGGTGCCCAATCCACCGCTGAAAAAGCCGACATCTTCACCCGTCGGACAATCGCTGAACCAAAAATCATTGAGCACGCCGAGACGCCGCAGGATGCCCTGCACGCCCAGCTTGCGGATATAGGCCGCGTTGATATTCCAGGTATTGCGAAGATGACGGGCCTTTCTGAGCAGTCCGTTATTGACGATTTGCACGGAACTGTCTTTCAGAACCCCAAGGGCAATCAGTGGGAAACTGCTGACGACTACCTTTCTGGCAATGTCCGCACAAAACTTGCCGAGGCAAAAAAGGCCGCTGAAAAGGACGAGAAGTTCAAGGAGAACGTTAAGGCTCTTGAAGCCGTGCAGCCTCAGGATGTGCCGCCCCAGGACATCCGCGTTGACCTGGGCGCCGGGTGGGTTCCATCTGCGCGGGTTGAAGAGTTTGCGGCAAAAGTTCTTGGCATATCGCCTTCTGATGTATCTGCGCGCTATTCAAAAGAACTGGCGCAATGGTCGCTGAACGTCAAAAAAAGCGGCCTGAGCAATGAGTACGGCACGCCAGAGCGCAGCGCCCTGGAACTGCTCAATGACTCCCTTAATCTGAAACAGGCAAAAATCCTGATCGACACGCCGGAAGGTGTGATCGTGAACAAGGAAGCTACCATTGCAGCCCGCGAGGCGCAGCGCAAATTGCGTGAAGAATTCTCACGCTGGATTTTGGAGGATGAAAAACGCGCTGGTGAATTGGGCCGCATCTACAACGACACCTACAACGCCATGCGCCTTTATGAAGCCGACGGATCACACCTCGTTCTGCCAGGCATTGCCGACACCATAGAGGGGAAACCCTTTGCCCTGCGCCCGCACCAGAAAAGCGCCGTGTGGAGGATTATCCAGAAGGGCAATACGCTGGTGGCCCACGCTGTAGGCGCTGGTAAAACCTATGAAATGATTGCCGCAGGCATGGAAATGAAGCGTCTTGGGATGATCAACAAGCCGCTCTACGTCGTTCCAAACCATATGCTTGAACAGTGGTCGCGCGAGTTTTTGCAGGCCTACCCTGCCGCAAACATCCTCGTTGCGTCCAAGGCTGACCTGCAAAAGGATAAGCGCCGCAAGTTCGTAAGCCGCATTGCCACCGGCAACTGGGATGCCGTGGTTATGACCCATTCATCCTATGGCCGCATTCCCATTTCTGTGGAGCGAAAAGAGAAGCACATCCGCGATCAGATCGAACAGTATGAATCTGCCTTGCGCGCCGAGAACGAAGAAAAGAAGGCAGGGCGCGAGCGTTCCGAGAACAGGCTTGTTAAGCAGCTTGAAAAGCAGAAAATGCGCCTGGAAGAAAAGCTACGCACGCTGCTTGAAGACGGCAAAAACTCCAAGGACAACCAGGTTAATTTTGAAGAGCTTGGCGTTGACTTCATGTTTGTTGACGAAGGCCACAACTTCAAAAATTTGAGCTACGTCACGCGCATGCAACGCATTGCCGGTCTGCCCAATAGCCACTCCCAGCGCGCAGAAGACATGCTGCTTAAGACGCAATACCTCGAAGAACTGCACCCCGGCAGGAGCCTTGTGTTTGCCACCGGCACGCCAATCTCCAATACCGTGGCCGAAATGTACACCATGACCAGGTATGTGGCTCCGCACCTGCTGCGCGAATCCGGCCTGGAAATGTTCGACTCGTGGGCGCGCCAGTTTGGACGCACTGTCACAGGCATGGAGATATCGCCCGACGGCCGGAACTTCCGAGAGAATACCCGCTTCTCACGCTTCACAAACGTGCCGGAACTTTTGACCATGTTCCGCAGCTTTGCTGACGTGAAGACCAAGGAAGACCTCGACCTGCCGCTTCCTGACCTCAAGGGGGGAAAGCCTGAAGTCGTATCTGTAAAGCCCTCCGAAACCCTCACAAATTACGTTGATGAGCTTGTGTCCAGGGCCGAAAGGATTCGCGGCGGTTCCGTTGACCCTCGCAAAGACAACATGCTTAAGGTTACAAGCGAGGGCCGCCTTGCGGCCCTGGACATGCGCCTGATTGACGACAAGCTCCCCGCTGATCCCAATGGAAAGGTGGCGCGCGCAACGGACAACATCTACGGCATCTGGAAATCCACTTCGAAGGATCGACTTGCCCAGATGGTTTTCTGCGACCTCTCTGTGCCATCGAAGCAGAAGGCCAAAGGCCTGAAGGAGACGGAAAACCAAGATCAAGACGGCGAAACTGCCAAGCCAGAGGCAAGCCCCGATGATTTGCTGGCTGCCGCGTCTGGCGGTTCGTTCAGCGTCTATGACGAGATTAAGAAGAACCTTGTCGACATGGGTGTTCCGGCAGACGAAATTGCCTTTATCCATGACTTCAACGGCGATAAGGCAAAGGCCCAGCTTTTTAAGGACGTGCGCGCGGGCAAGGTGCGGGTGCTCCTTGGTTCGACCGCCAAGATGGGTGAGGGAACGAATGTGCAGGAGCGGCTTGTGGCTCTGCACCATCTGGACGCTCCCTGGAAGCCATCAGCCGTCGAACAGCGTGAAGGGCGAATTCTGCGCCAAGGCAACAAGAACAAAGAGGTGCAGATATATACATATGTGACCGAGAACAGCTTTGATGCCTATATGTGGCAATTGCTGGAATCGAAGGCGCGTTTTGTGGCCACATCCATGCGCAGCGGTGTCACCGAGCGAGACATGGACGATATCAGCGTTACCGAGCTTTCCGCAGCGGAGGCCAAGGCCGCCGCAACTGGAGATAAGCGCATCCTTGAAAAAGTGGGCCTGGACAACACCATATCCCGGTTGACCGTTCTGAAGCGTGAATTTGATCGCAACCAGTGGGCAAAGGGGCGCGAGGTAGCCGAATCTAAATCCCGCCTGGCCACGCTTACAGGCATACTTGCTGCCGAAAAGAAGGATTCTTCCCTGGCGGCAACGCTGACCGGGAAGAACTTTGCGCTCACCCTGCGCGGCAAAGAATACACGAAGTCCACGGATGCAGCCGCTGCTATAATCGGCATTGTTTCTGACAAAAGCATCCCCAGCGGCGCAGTCATCGGCAAGGCTGGCGGCTTTGATATTACCATGTGGCGCAAGGCAACGGGCTATGAGTTTTCCCTGTCTGGGGAATCCTCGTTCAGTACCGGCGACACAACATCATCCGAAGGAGCCGTGACGCGCATCGTCAAGGGAGCCTCGCCAGAGAACAGCGCCAGCAGGATTGCGGCAACCGAAGAGGCCATTGCCAAAACAAACCGTAGACTTGATGGGGCAACGAAGTGGCTTACGAACAACAAGTCTTTCGACAGGCAAGAACAACTGGAAACGGCCTTGGCCAGAAGCCAGGAGCTCGATGACGAGCTTGGTCTGTCTGCATCCAAGGATGCCAGCGTGATCAGCAATGAAGCTGACAGCGACAATGATCTTATGGCCTCAAAGGTGAACCCTGGCGAATACCTTCCACCCGTTGATGGGGAAAAGGGTATGCGTCTCGAAGATGTGCAGGCCGTTGCTGACAAGATCGGGAAGGTGGCAAAAAATGCGGCCACGTCGCGTGTCGTGCAAAGTTTTGACGAACTGCCATATTCGATCAGGGAGCGTTATTCGGACGCTAAAAACAGCGTCGAGGGCGTTTTTGACCCGCGTTCTGGCGTGGTCTGGATGGTGGCCGACAACCTCAGTGATCCAACGCGCGCGGCCGAGGTGTGGGCCCATGAACAGATTGTTCACCATGGCCTGCGCGGGCTGCTTCCGGCTGATGCCAGAAGGCGTGTGCTTAACCAGCTTTGGCTTGGTGCTGGCGGCATGAAGAACGGCATGGTGAAGGACATTGCCAGCCGTTACGGCTTGGCCCCCACCAGAAGCTTGCAAGACCGTCAAACGGTTATGGAGGAAGTGATTGCTGCCCTGGCTGAAAAGAAGGGGCAGGGGCTTCTTGAGCGCGCCGAAGGCAACCTATGGCGCAGGGTTGTTTCTGCCCTGCACCGTGCATGGAACAGCCTCGTTCGCGCCGTTTCTGGGCGAGAAGGGGCTATGAACATGGACAACATTGATGCCCTGCTCTCCGCACTCGGACGTCATGTGATTGATGGGGAATCTTCCGGCATCACCCAGAAGGCCGGGCCGTTTGAACAGGCGGCTGCGCCAGCGTCGATGTCAACTGAGGGTGACGGCGGCGTTGAATTGGCTTCCCTTTCACCGAAAGACATTCTCGGCCTTACTGGCATAAAGGCCGCAAAGATTGCTGACGCACCAGAGATTCACCATATGTTCAAGAAGGATGACTTGAGCTTGATGCAGAGCATTTTTAATCTGCCGCATTGGATTGCCAAAAAAGCGCCGGCCTTTGCCAAAGTCTATGAACGGCAGTTGCAACGCTTGGATGATCGGTCATCCGCGCTCAAGGAAAGCCTTGAAACCGCGCCGAGCATTTTCGGCAAGGACAGACTCAAGCCTGCCGACATGGACAGCCTGAAAAAGCTGCTTTGGGAGCATGAGGGCCGCGACGCATGGCAGATTGACGCTTCCGGCGTTGACAAGTTTGTCACCAAGGAAACTCTGGCCAACGGGCGAGAATTAATTTCTGTGAACCCTGAATTTTATCGGGAGTANAAGAAATGGCTCGGCGGCCTGGAAGGCACNAAGGCTGCCAAGGACGCNATGCTTGAAATTCGCAANAGCCTNGATGAGGACTTGGTGCGGGCNCATAACCGCATGGCNNNNATGTCNGAAATGAGCGACGACGCNATCAGGGAGTTCCGGCAAAGCATTGGCCATGTGCCGAACTACTTTCCTCACCACCGNTATGGGAACTACTTNATTCAAGCGAAGATCGGNGATGAGGTTGTTTTNAGGCAGCACTTTGATGCNCTGAACACNCAAGCNGCAAAACAGCGCGCCGCCANGATNGCTGCTGAGCAAAAAGAAAANTACCCTGGCGCNAGCTGGACGGATGGAAAGAATGACCGTCTGCCAGATGAAATNCTNGGCGCNCCGATTGACACNGAGGCAATGGAGCAAATCATCCGTGCGGCAACATCGAAGATTGCGGACAAGGAACGTGCCGCCGAAATCAATGAACTGCTCACGTCTGGCGTTGCCGATGTGCTTAAGGCGCGTGGCTGGGGCGCGCACGGCATACAACGTAAAGGCATTCCAGGCTTTGAGCGTGAGGACATCACGCGGGTGCTCTACGACTACAAATCCGGCCTGAATGGCTGGCTTACCAAGATGGAGGCCGCAAAGGATTTCAGCGAGGCGTTGTCGGGCATTGATGCACGGCGCACTCCGAACCTTTGGAAGTACACGGCTCAATACGTCAAAGACATGCTGCGCAACTCTGATCGCGTAGACAGGATCACCGGCAATATCAAGTCTGTTGCCTTTGCCTGGTATCTTGGCGGCTCAATCAAAACTGCGTTTGTGAACGCCACCCAGAACCTTGTAGTGGGTGTGCCGCGCTTGCAGATGGATGTAACCGGCGGCGGCCGCCTCTGGCTCGATGGTGCGCAAAAAGCAATCATTGACCGGGTGACAGGCAGCAAGGGNAAAGGCCTTTCGGACGAAGAGGCAANGCTNGTNCATGANCTTTACGGCGAGAGCGTGATCACTGACGCNTTCATGGAAGAGGTGCGCGGGCATTTGCAGGGCTTCACCGGCGCTACGCTCTGGAACAAGTTCACTAAGGCATTGGGCCTGCCCATGAGCGAAGTTGAACGATTCAACCGGGCCAGTTTGGCCCTGGCCGCATTCCGCGCTGCGCGCAGCGGCAAGCTCAAGCAGCAGGCAAAAGAGAAGTATGGCGTCAGGGGCGAACAGGCGAATTATGACCAGGCGAAAGAATTTGCCACGGATGTGGTGCGAGATGCCCACTTTGTGTACGGCAAGTCCAACCTTCCAGAGTTCATGCGCAGCAATACTGCCGGGCGGTCAATGGCTTCGCTCTATACGTTCCGCACGTTCACGCACAACATGATTGCCATGTGGGCCTGGGCACTGGAATCGCAAGGTAAAGAAGGCGCTGCGTTTGTGGCGAAAAGCATAGGGGCCACAATGGCCCTTGGAGGCGTTACCGCCCTGCCCTTCTACGCAACCATTATGGCCTTGTGCCAGGCTGCCACCGGAGACGATGACGACTGGACAGAAAAGCTCCGCTCCTGGCTGCCCAAGAACAACTTGCTGCGGGATGCTGTATGCTACGGCGCGCCAGCCATGGCCGGGGTAAACATTGGCGGTTCGCTCAAGATGGAGACGCCTATTACTGGCGGCCTTGCCAAGGGTAAGACGCCCAAAGAAATACTTACCCAGAGCATTGGGGATATAATCGGCGTTCCCTACGATTTGCTGATCGAAAAGCCCTCCAAGATGATTGAGGCTCACCGCAAGGGGAATACGTGGAGAATGATCGAAGAGGCCATGCCGGTTGCCTTCAAGAGCGGAATGCAGGCCTGGCGGCTGTACACACAGGGGCAAACAACCATGTCTGGACGGCCAATAAATGACCCTGGCACGCCAGGTGCGCGCAAGCTTTCGTCAAGCGAGGCCATAGGTAAGGCTCTTGGATTCCAGCCCGTCAGCAGCACAAAGAGCTATGACGCCTATGCCGCATCGCAGCATTCAAAGCAGGTGCGCGACGACAAGCTTGATGATCTTACGGCCATGGCGCTGAAAACAGTCGATACCGGGGACCCGGCTGGCAGAAAGGAAATGCTCAAGGACCTCAAGGACTGGAACAGCCGCATGAAGGAAGAAGGAAAGCCAAATATGCTCATTGCACCCAAAGAAGTTATTCGTAGGGTGAAGGCGCGCAGGCGCGAGAACAGGCCGACGCCAAAGAATCTGCGCGAAAAGGCGCGGCTGCAGGCGTCTTGGAACTAAGCGTATTGGGGCCGCTCAGCGATGGGCGGCCTTTTTTGTTGCCAGATTTGAAAACGTGAAATAGCTTCTTCCCATGAAGGAAACTGACCGAGCAAAGGCCATGGCTGCGTTCTGCTTTCGCAACACCGACACGATTGAGGGCATCCATGCTGGCATTGCCCCTGTCAGTCTCGCTGGGGATTTTTCCGATGTGTTTGTCGTCGATGCCGTGGGCAATAAAATTCCATGGAACGCGGCAAGCAGGATTTCGCAGGATGAAATGAAGGCCATGATGCAGACCGCTGTTGATCGCGTCTACGCTGTCCTGTCGAACCTAGACAATAAAGAGTTCGAGGAAAGTGTTCTGGGTCATGCCGCAAAGTTTACGACTGGGTGGGATGATCCGAGTGAGCCTTAAGGGTTCTTTTCCCTCCCTGCTTTTTCACGTTGGGGGCACATTTGGGGGCACACCAAAAGAATGATGTATTTTTTATCATTAAAAATTATAATGATACGGCAATAGTTCTATAGCCCCCGCCTCCACCACCCCCACAAATTAAAGTGGCTTATACGGTCTGCATAAGACGTATGAGCCACTTTTTTTAGCCATTGCTACAGTTCAGCCCAGTTCTGGCGGCCGCTTCGCAGTAATGCTTCTACGTTTCCAAGGCCATTCAATACTCTGCTTGCCGCTGTCATGAAATTCATTTGCAAGCGTCACTTTCTTGCCCCACTGGCAGATTGTTTCGAGCACAGCAGTAATTTGCGGCAGCTTTCCGGCAGGGCGTACTCGATTGCTGGGGCTCCTGCTTATGCTCCATGCTTGCAACCATCATGCTCCTGCAAAACCTTGAGCGCCGCGTGAGCATTATATTTGCCATGCGTCAAGCTTGTGCTTTAATTCAATATATCACTTTAATTACAGAGCACAAAAATGTCCTGGCAACTCAAATCGTCGGACAACCGCTGACCCTGTAGCGGCAGGCAGCAAGCGCATCCTGACAAGCCGCAGGATAATTTGATCCAGCATGCACCAAACAACCGAGGGGTTGCGGATTGTTCCGTAACCCCTCTTTCATTTTCCAACCGCCGCGTGCAGGTTTGCCCCTGCTGGCAAGTCAGAAACAGCGTGTAAAGATCATCCCTGCGCTACGTCAGGGGCGCACAAGGATCTTGATGTTTTCATCCTTGTTGTTGATAAGCTCAAGAAAACCCTTTTCTATGATGTCTTTGAGTTCAATCTTGCCGGTAATGAGGTTTTCCGCCTTGATGACGCCTTTGGCCATAAGCGCGGCAAGGCCTTTAAAATCTTCAATGGTATAGGCAAGCGTGCCCATAACCTTTTTGTCCGTGCCGCTGAGACTGAAAAAGTTGAAGGAGCTGGGTTCTTCAAAAATGCCCACAATAATGGCCGTGCCCGTGTTGCGCAGCACGTCGATGGCCAGAGGCCCGGTAAACTTGTTGCCGATGCACTCAAAAGAGACATCAGCGCCCGACCCGCCGGTCAGTTCCCTAACACGGGCTATGGGCTCGCATTCCTTGGGGTTGACCACAATGTCGGCACCGCATTCAATGGCCTTGGCAATGCGCGCCTTGGACATTTCAAGCACAATAATCTTGCCCGCGCCTGCGGCTCTGGCGGCCATGATAGTGCCAAGGCCTATGGTGCCGGCCCCAAGTACAACCACATTGAGGCCCAAAATGCTGCCCGCCATGCGCACTGCCTTAAAGCCGGTAGCAAGAGGCTCCATCACGGCACCGGCCTCGGGCGAAACGCCTTCGGGCATGATAAAGCACAATTCTGCCGGTACATTCACATAGGGGGCAAAAGCGCCGTCGTTGTGCAGCCCGGTAAAGGCCAGCTTTTCGCACACGTTGTAGCGCCCTTCACGGCAGGGCTGACACTCGCCGCAATGCTGGCAGGCATCAGGGGCGACCATGTCGCCAACCTTGACGTTGGTAACGCCGCTGCCCACGGCTACAACCTTGCCGCTAAACTCATGCCCAAGAATAACGCTGCCCTGCTTGCCCGTGAGCGGGTGCGGGGCCTGGGTGGGGATAAAAATGGGGCCAGCCAGGTATTCGTGCAGATCCGAGCCGCAGATGCCGCACCAGTCAACCTTGATCTGAACCCAGCCAGGGGCCGGGGCGGGGGGAACGGGCACAGTTTCAACGCGGATATCTTTTTTGCCGTGCCAAACAACCGCCTGCATGGTTTCCGCCATAACTGCCTCGCTTGTTAAAAGTTGAATGCCAATACCCCCTCTTTGCACAGGTCATGCCGTAAAATCCGCGCCTGGTGCGGCTGGGACGACATGACCGGTAGGCCCTGCCCCTGCTTGGTCGAGAAAAATTGCACATGCTGACAGGCATACCGCTGCGGATGGCAGTGTCCTGAAGTGGTACAGCAGCTCCCCGCTCTGCGCCAAAGTTGAACAGCCCTTTCCAGGGGCCAGCCCGGTCCCCTCTGCGCCGGCGACTGCGCTATCAAGGTTAACCCTGAAGCCCACGCGCCAGGCCTGATGCGTTTGCCACGGCTGCAACCAGTAACCAGCAGACGCGCACGGCTGCAAACCTCTGGGGGGCCGCCATTCCACCCTACCGCCAAACTGTATGCGCAAAAAAAGGCCTGTTTCAGACCTTCAGCGCCGCTAGTGCGGACCTCGGATCCAAAACAGGCCTGTTTTTATCTTTTGTTTACTTTCGCAAACATATGGCCCTAGGGCATAATCTTGCGCAGCTTGGCGTAAAGGGTGTTTCGTCCGATGCCCAGCGCCTTGGCCGCCTGAAGCATGTTGCCCTTGTAATGCTCAAGCGCAGATCGGATGACCCGCGCCTCCTGACTGTCCAGGTTAAAGTCGGTCATACCCGGCAGCGCGGCCATAGCCTCCGCGCTTTTTTGAGCGCAGGAGTCGTCGCCACCAGCCAGCGCGGGTTGCAGGTGCACCGGTAGGTGCGCGGGCAAAATACATCCGCCCTGAGCCATGTTGACGGCAAACTCGACGCTGTGCACGAGCTGGCGCACATTGCCAGGCCAGTCGTAGTCTTCGAGCACGCGCAGCGCCTCGGCGGAAAAGCCGCCAAAAGGATGTCCGTAGGTGCGGCACAGACGTTTGCAGTGGTATTCCGCAATAATGACAATATCTTCCCTGCGTTCGCGCAAAGGCGGGATCTCCAGCGCAAGTACGTGGATGCGATAAAAAAGATCTTCACGAAACGCACCCGTGGCAAGCAGTTCGTCAAGGTTACGGTTGGTGGCCGTAATAAGCCTGAAGTCAACCTCCTTTGTCTGCTTGCCCCCCACGCGGGTAACGCAGTGATCTTCAAGAGGCCGCAACAGGTTAACCTGCATCTCAAGCGGCATTTCAGAAATTTCGTCAAGAAACAGCGTGCCCTTGTCGGCCAGCTCAAACTTGCCGGGGCGGCCTTTTTCCACCGCGCCGGTAAAGGCCCCGCGCTCGTAGCCAAAAAGTTCGCTCTGAATAAGCTCGCGCGGCAGAGCGCCGCAATTAACGGCCACAAAAGGCCCGTCGGCGCGGCGGCTCGCATTGTGTATGGCCCGGGCAAACAGCTCCTTGCCCGTGCCGGTTTCGCCAAGCAGCAAAACGGCCGCAGGGCTCTGGGCCATGTGCCATGCCTGATCCACCGTACGCTGCATCTTTTCGCTGCGGTAAACAATATCTCCAAAGGGGCGTACGCCTTCGCGGCGGGCAACGTGCGGCGCAGGAGCCGCAGGCACGGGCCGCGCCTCGGCTGCGGCCTGCAGGGTCACAAGCGCGTAACGGGCATCAGACCGGCCCATCATGAAGGGCATCACGCAGGCTGTAAGGGACGGGTTGGTCAGACAGCGCAGGGGCACGCCCTCGGCCTGACAGCTGTTTTCCGCCTGCTGGCGGGCAAACAGCCCGTAGTCAAAAAACGCCTCGGCCCGACGGCCGCGCACGTCGCCGTTAAAGCCCAGCAAATGCTCGGCCTGCGTGTTGATGTAGGTAATGACGCCGCTTTCATCAACCATAAGCACGCCAATGGGCATGGAACTGAAAAGCGTATTGAGCAGCGCGCGCGACTTGTTCTCCATGTTGCTCAGCGATGCGTTGAGCAACAGGCGCTCTATTTCGCGGGCAGCGCCAATGGCCAACCACAGCGCCTGACTGTGATCCGCCTGCGTTGGCCCAGAAATGTCAAAACAGCCCCACAGCTGGCCAAAGGGCGTAAATATTGGCGCGGCGGAACACCCCCAGGCCTGATGACTGTTGCAAAAATGCTCCTCGCCCATGACCTGCGCGGGTATGCCGTCTGAAAGGGCCAGGCTTATGGCGTTGGTGCCCACGCTCCGCTCAGACCATACGGCTCCGGGGCCAAAATAAAGCTGGTCAGCCTGCAGCAGCACGTCCTTGTTGCCGCAGGTGCGCAGCAGGCGGCCATTGGCTTCAGAAACAGTCATGAGCAGGCCTTTGTCCTTGATCTGCTCATACACCTGCCGTTCCACCCCTGCCGCAAGCTCGGCATACACCTCGGCCTGCGTGCGTATCTGGCTCATGGGCGTAAATTCGGCGCATTTGGGCAACAGGGGGTCGACCCCCAGATCTCGACAGCGCATCCATGAGGCCGCAATGGGCTGCGGCAGGGTGTCGTCGACGATTTTTCCCGTCCGTATAAAGGACTCCCAGGTTTGACGCCGGTTGGCGCGCCTTGTTCCGCAATAGCTGTTAAACAAAAAGCCGGAGCGGTTGACGCCTTCAGCCATCAGGGGTTCCTGCCGCATTTCAAAGACATCGCCATTTCTTTGCAGAACATACATGACTTATCTCCCGGACGTGCACGCCCTCTCAACAAGCATGCCGGTTCGCCGACCCTCCGCAGTGCGATAAGGCCTGTGCCCCAATTCTGAATAAAGCGACCTGCAGCTTTACTTTACGCAATAACATCGTCTCCAAAAAAATGGAATAGGTCCTTCAGACAAGATGAATCTATATATGGAGCAAAAAAACAACTACATGAATTTTTTACATATTGCAGTGTATCATAACAGGTCTACCAGAACAGCAATGTGTTCGATTTTCGAACATTATTCAGCACACAATCAATATAGCAGTCAAAATAGCCATTGATTAATGCCATTTATAAAGTGGTATCAGAGTTGCAATCATCGTAGGCATAAACGCGTGCGCCACATGGCGCAAGGAGGTAGCGGATGGCCTACGAAGTGCAGATGCCCAAATGGGGCCTCACCATGAAAACTGGCAAGATAGCGCGCTGGCTTGTGGCCGAAGGCGGCGCGGTGGCTGTGGGACAACCCCTGCTGGAAGTGGAGACCGACAAGATAACCAACGTGGTCGAATCTCCGGCAGGCGGCGTGCTGTTGCAGATCGTCAGCCCCCAGGGAGAGGTTGTGCCTGTCATGCAGGTTATCGGCATAATTGGCGAATCTGGTGAAGCAGTAGCCACCCAGGCCGCAAGCCCCGTAGGGGCGACGCCAGCCGGTTCGGCAGCGGCCGCGCCTCAGGGCCAGAGCAGGCCCGCTGCGGGCAACGCCAATCAGGGTGAGGTGCGCGCAATGCCCGCCGCCCGCAGGGTAGCCAAGGAGCTTGGTGTTGACCTGGCCACGGTAACGGGCACAGGCCGCGACGGCATTGTTACGGAAAAAGACGTGCGCACCGCGCACGAGGCTGCGGCCAAGACCCCTCCCCCAGCCCCGGCGGCCCCATGCGCCCAGGCGTGCGCTGCGTCTGCTGATAGCGCGGACGAGGTCATCCCCATGGACGGCCTGCGCAAGCTCATCGCCGACAACATGCAGGCCAGCCTGCAAAACGCGGCGCAACTGACTGTTTTTGTGGAGGCGGACGTTACCGAAATGGTGGCCCTGCGCGACGCCATGCTGGCCCGCAACAAAAAAGACGCCGAGTACCGCCTTTCATTCAACGACATCATCGCCTTTGCCGTATGCCGCGCCCTCAGGCAGCACCCGGTCATGAACTCCACCCTGCAGCAGGACGGCATCCACATGCACAAGCATGTAAATCTTGGCATTGCCGTTTCCCTTGATACGGGTCTCATCGTCCCCAACGTCAAAAATGCGGACACGTTCAGCCTTGAAGAGCTCAAGGCCAAAGTGCGCGATGCCGCCTACCGCGCCCGCAAGGGCGGCCTTTCCATGGACGAGATTTCCGGCGGCACGTTTACCATCTCCAACGTGAGCATGCTTGGCGTGGACGGTTTTACCCCCATCCTCAATCCGCCGGAGACCGGCATTCTGGGCGTCGGCCGCGTGGTGGAAAAACCGGGCGTTTTTGACGGGCAGGTGTGCGTGCGCAAGATGATGACCCTTTCCCTCACCTTCAACCACATGGTCACCGACGGCGGCCCGGCCATGAACTTTTTGCGCACCCTTGCGGACATGCTCGAACAGCCTGTGCGCATGCTTGGGTAACGCAAACAGGCCATGGCCCCGCACAACAACTCCAAGCGAGGTATGCGATGCTGCAACGTTACGTGGTTGAACTGGGCACAGGAGCCGACCTGCACGGCGCAAACATGACCAAGGCGGCATGCCGCGCGGTCAAGGACGCCGTTTCGCGCAGCTGCCTGTGCGGTCTGGTGGAGATACTGGCTCGCAACTCCTTTCAGGGGGTGCACGTACATGCGCGTATTGCCGTGCCCGAGCCGGACCTGGTGGACAGGGAAGCCGTGCTCGCGGTCATACCCATTGGCGAAAAAAGCATTGAGGTCGTTGCCGGCGGCTTGCGCACCCCCGGTCTGGAGGTTGCCTGTTTCAGCCCCGGTTGCAGCGACATAGTGATGGCCTGCGCGGCCCTGACCGTGTCGGTAGATATTGACTGAGTCGGCACCACAAATCAGCAAACTGAGGAGAGTACCATGAAACATCCCGACAAAAAGGTTTTGCTGGAAATGTTCAGCACGATGACCAAGATCCGCCTTTTTGAAACCGAACTGCAAAAGTTTTTCGCAGCCGGTAAGATACCCGGATTTGTTCACCTTTACCTCGGCGAGGAAGCCGTCGCCACCGGCGCGTGCGCCGCGCTCAAGCAGACGGACATGATCACCAGCACCCACCGTGGTCACGGCCACTGCCTGGCCAAGGGCGGCGACCTCAAGCTCATGATGGCCGAAATCTATGGCCGCTCCACCGGTTACTGCAAGGGCAAGGGCGGCTCCATGCACATTGCCGACTTCAATATCGGCATTCTCGGCGCCAACGGCATCGTTGGCGGCGGCGGTCCTTTGGCCGTGGGCGCGGCCTTCAGCTGCCAGTACAAGGACACCAAGGGCGTTTGCGCCTGCTTTTTTGGCGACGGCGCGTCCAACCAGGGCACCACGCAGGAATCGCTCAACATGGCCAGCGCCTGGAAGCTCCCTGTCGTGTTTATCAATGAAAACAACGGCTACGGTATTTCCTGCCCGCAGAGCAAATCCATGGCCATCACCGACATCGCCGACCGCGCCGCCGCTTACGACATGCCCGGCGTGGTGGTGGACGGCAACGACGTGCTCGCCGTGTACGAAGCCGTGACCATGGCTGTGGAACGCGCGCGCAAGGGTCAGGGCCCATCGCTTATCGAATGCAAGACCTACCGCTGGCGCGGCCACTTCGAGGGCGATGCCTGCGTGTACCGCAGCGAAAAGGAACTGGAAGAATGGAAGGCCAAGGACCCCATCCCGCGTTTTGCCAAAAAGCTGCTCGATACAGGAACAGCCACGCAGGCGGAGCTGGACGGCATCACGGCCTCTGTCGCAGCCGACATTGAAGCCGCTGTCCAGTTTGCCGAGGGCAGCCCCTATCCCACTCCGGAAGACCTGCTGCAAGACGTGTACGCCTGATCTGTTTGACTGAAACTGCGGAAACCACCTTCAGATTTTTCAGAATGGAGAAAAATATGGCGATCAAAACCTACCTGCAGGCGCTCAACGATGCCATGCGTCAGGAGATGGAGCGGGACGAAAACGTGTTCATCATTGGTGAAGACGTTGGCAAGTTTGGCGGCTGCTTTGGCGTAACCCAGGGCCTTTTTGACAAGTTTGGCGAGCGCCGCGTGCGCGACACCCCCATTACCGAAAGCGCCATCGTCGGCGCGGCCGCCGGTGCGGCTGCCGCAGGTCTGCGCCCCATAGCCGAACTCATGTTTGTGGACTTTATCGGCGTGGCGCTCGACCAGCTCTTTAACCAGGCCGCCAAGATGCACTACATGTTTGGCGGCAAGGCCAAGGTGCCCATGGTGCTGCGCATGCCCCAGGGCGCTGGGGTCGGCGCAGCCGCCCAGCATTCGCAAAGCCTTGAGGCCTGGTTCATGCACATTCCCGGCATCAAGGTATGCATTCCCTCCACCCCGGCTGACGCCAAGGGCCTGCTTATCAGCGCCATTCGCGACGACAACCCCGTGGTCTTTCTCGAACACAAGATTCTGTACGGCGTCGAGGGCGAAGTAGGCGACGAGGCAACCCCCATCGAGCTGGGCAAGGGTGATGTAAAGCGTGAAGGCACTGACGTGACCATCGTCGCCACCTCGCTCATGGTTCACACCGCCCTTCAGGCCGCCGAGGCCCTGGCAGCTCAGGGAATCAACGCCGAAGTGGTTGACCCCCGTTGTCTTGTGCCGCTCGACAAGGACATCATCCTCAATTCCGTCAAAAAAACGCACGCCCTTGTGATCGCGCACGAAGCCGTAAAAACCGCAGGCGCGGGCGCGGAGATAGCCGCCATGGTGGCCGAGGAAGCGCTGGACTACCTGGACGCCCCCATCGTGCGCGTGGGCGCGCCCTACTGCCCTGTACCCTTCAGCCCGCCGCTGGAAAAGGCCTACATTCCCGGCGCGGATCAGATCATCGCCGCAGTCAAGTCGCTGCGATGACATAGTGCGCGGGGCAGGCACAGGCACAATGCCTGCCCCGTCGCCGCAACGCCTGACCACTGCGGCTGGCCGTTGCGGCATCCCTGCAAGCACAGTTGCGGGCCAAGCCTGCGCCATACATCCACCGGAGCCAACGTGAAAGCAGCCATTATCGCCAACCCGGCATCAGGCAAGGACATACGCCGCATCGTCGCGCACGGCAGCGTTTTTGACAATCAGGAAAAAGTGCGCATGGTGCGCCGTATTCTGGTTGGTCTGGCCGCCGCCGGGGTTCGCGATGTTCTGTACATGCCAGAGGGCTACGGCATCGTGCCGCGCGCACTCGGCGATCTGGAAGCTCTTGAAACGCCTGTCAACGTGGCTCCGGTGAATATCTACCAGCACAACACGCAGGAGGACACCGTCAACGCCGCCGCTCTTATGCAAAAAGAAGGCGTTGCGGTCATCATCGTCATGGGCGGCGACGGCACAAGCCGCGCAGCCTGCAAGGGCGCGCGCAAAACGCCCATTCTGCCGCTCTCCACCGGCACCAACAACGTTTTTCCCGTTATGGCCGAGGCCACGGTGGCCGGGCTTGCCGCGGGCGTGCTGGCCTGCGGCGGCGTGACCCTTGACGAGGGCTGCTACGAATCCAGCCTGCTTGAGGTGCATGTGGAGGGGCAGTTCAGGGATATCGCCCTGGTGGACGTAGCCGTGTACGACGACATTTTTCTTGGTTCGCGCGCCATCTGGGACATCACCAGAGTCAGCCAGATCATTGTTTCGCGCTGCAGACCCGACAGCATCGGCCTTTCAACGGTGGCTGGCCAGCTCATGAGCATATCGCCCGAAGAGCCGCGCGGCCTTGCCCTTGACCTCGACCCGGATTTTGCCTGCCGCGTGCGCGCCGCCATTGGCCCCGGCCTGTTTGCCGACGTGGGCGTCTCGCGCGTGCGCCAGCTTTTGCCGGGCGACGATGTGCCCGTGGGCCTTACGCCCTGCGTGCTGGCGCTGGACGGCGAGCGAGAGGTTGAGGTGCGGCGCGGGCAAAACGCCTGCGTGCGGTTGTCCGAAGACACCATGCGCGTGGTGGATGTGGCCCGCGTCATGGAATACGCCCGGCAGCGCGGGCTGTTTTTGCGGGGCGCGCAGGTCTGCTACGCCAATTAGGCGCAGGCCGCTCAACAAGCCTGATCACCCGAACACAAGGAGCTTGTTTATGAAACTCAAGGCCGCATTCATTTTTCTGAGTCCCCGTGGAGAAAGCAACGGCGTGAAGGCCGAGCACCGCAGCTGGACGCGCACCCCCGGCGTAGAGCTGCTGACCATTGGCGTGACCTCATACAAGGAAGCCGTTGAGGCGGCCCAAAAGGCCGTATCCGACGACGGCTGCGCCGCCATCGAGCTGTGCGGCGGCTTCGGGTACGAGGGCGCGGCCATGGTCGCCAGGGCCGTCAAGGTGCCTGTGGGCGTGGTGCGCTTCGACATCCATCCCGGCCTCGGCAACGCCAGCGGCGACGGCATTTTTGCCTGACGCTGGCACGGTTTCACGTCCTGTTTTGTTCACCCCCCGCTGCACGGCTATGCAAGGCCGTGCTCAACTGGAGGATATGACTATGACTCTCAACGGCAAGGTTGTTCTGGTTACCGGATCCGCTCAGGGAATAGGCCGCGGCATAGCCCTGCGGCTTGCCAGGGACGGCGCGGATATCTGCCTTGTAGACATGAACAGTGACAAGTTGACGGCCACTGCGGACGAAGTGCGCGCCCTTGGCCGCAAGGTTGCCACCTATACGGCTAACGTAAGCGACCGCGAGCAGGTTTTTGCCGCCGTGGACCATGCGGAAAGGGAACTTGGCGGGTTTGACGTCATGGTCAACAACGCGGGCATCGCCCAGGTCAAGGCGCTGCTGGACGTCACGCCCGACGAGATCGAGCGCATCTTCAAGATCAACGTCAACGGCGTGCTGTGGGGCATACAGGCCGCCGCCACAAAGTTTATCGCCCGCAAGCAGAGGGGCAAGATCATCAGCGCGTCTTCCATTGCCGGGCACGACGGTTTTGCCCTTATCGGCGCTTACAGCGCCACCAAGTTTGCCGTACGCGGCCTGACCCAGGCGGCGGCGCGCGAGCTGGCCTCGCGCGGCATTACCGTAAACGCGTACTGCCCAGGCGTTGTTGGCACAGACATGTGGGTGGCCATCGACGAGGGATTTTCCAAAATCACCGGCGCTCCCAAGGGCGAAACCTACAAGAAGTACTGCGAGGGCATCGCTCTTGGCCGACCGGAAACCCCCGACGACGTCGCCGCCTTTGTCTCCTATCTGGCTGGCCCGGATTCGGACTACATGACCGGCCAGGCCGTGCTCATCGACGGCGGCATGGTTTACCGCTGACGCGCAACGGCACGGGCAGACGGCAAAAAGGCAGCCTTCCGCCGCAACACATAACATCGCAGGAGAACAGCAGTGAGCATAGAACTTGCCATGCCGAAACTTGGTCTGACCATGAAGACCGGCAAGGTTTCCAAATGGTTTGTGGCCGAAGGCGCCGCAGTCAAGCAGGGCGATGATCTGTTTGAAGTGGAAACCGACAAAATCACCAACAAGGTGGAAAGCCCCGCCGACGGCGTGCTCTTTCAAATTGTCGTCCAGCCCAAGCAGGAGGTTTCTGTGGGGGCAGTGCTGGGCATTCTGGCCCAACCTGGTGAAAACATTGCTCGGGTGGATGGCGCGTCTGACTCCCCCGCTTCCTCTGGTTCGGAAGCGGGCGCGCCAAAACCCGAAAAAACCAACGCGCCAGCCGCCGGGCAACCCTCTGGCACTAGCGGGATAGCGTCTCCCGCAGCGCGTCGGCTGGCGCGTGAACTTGGTATCGACCTTGGCTGCGTTACCGGCACCGGCCCCGACGGCCGCATCGTGGAGGGCGACGTGCGGGCGCGCCACGAGCTGGTGGGCAAAATCAGGATCACGCCGCTGGCCGCCGCAGTGGCAGCCAAGGCCGGGCTGGATATTTCGACCCTCACCGGCACCGGCGAGGGCGGCAAGATCGTGCGCGAAGACGTTGATCGCGTCCTGCACCCCGAAAAATTTGCCGCGGCGGCCCAAAGTTCCGGCCTGAGTTCAGGCCAGCCCGCCAGCGCGGACGTGCCCTGCTCCGTGCCCATGGAGGGCATGCGCAAGATCATTGCCGACAACATGATGGGCAGCCTGCAGAACTCGGCCCAGCTGACGCTTGTAAGCGAGGCGGACGTTACGGCCTGCGTGGACGTCATCAACGACTTCAAGTCGCGCAACAGGAGAAACAAAGACTTCCGTCTTTCCATGAACGACGTGCTGATTCTGGCTGTTTCCAAAGCGTTGAAAAAGCACCCGCGCATGAACGCCACCTTTGACGGCGCGACCATCACCCGCCACGCCGAGGTGCACATGGGCGTGGCCGTGGCCCTGCCCGAGGGGCTGATGGTGCCCGTGCTGCACAATGCCGACAGGCTGGGCCTGCTCGACATCGCCAAAGAGGCCCGCCTGCTGGCCGGGCGCGCCCGCAAGGGCGAGCTGACGCCCGACGACATGAGCGGCGGCACGTTTACCATTACCAACATGGCGCACTCTGTGGTCGACTTTTTCACCCCCATCCTCAAACCCGGCGAAACCGGCATCCTTGGCGTGGGCCGCGTGGTGGAAAAACCCGTCATTCGCTGCGGAGCCATAGTGGCCCGTTCGATGATGGGCCTCAGCCTCACCTTTGACCATAGGGTGGAAGACGGCGCACCCGCCGCCGAATTTTTGAAAACGCTTGTGGAATATCTGTCGGAACCGGCCCTGCTGCTTTTTTAGCACGCTCCCCGCAAGGCTGCGGCAATGCCGCGCCCATACTGCACAACCAGCACAGATCAGGAGAACACAATGTACGATGTAGTTGTCATTGGTGGTGGCCCCGGCGGGTATGCCGCCGCCATCCGCGCTTCGCAACTCAAGGGCAAGGTGGCCCTGGTGGAGGGGGCAAATATGGGCGGCACCTGCGTTATGCGCGGCTGCATTCCCAGCAAGATATGGCTGCGCGCCGCCACGTTGCTTGAGCAGGCGCGCAAGGCTGGCGAATTTGGCCTGGAGCTCACCGTGGGCAAGCTTGATTTTGCCGCTGTTCTGGCACGCAAGCAGGGAGTCTCCAACGACATACGCATGGGCATGGAAGCGCTGCTCGCCAACAACGGCGTGGACGTGGTTTCGGGCATGGGCGTAATCACCTCGCCCTCCACGGTTGAAGTTGGCGGCAAAAAGCTTGAGACCAAAAACATCATCGTTGCAACCGGCAGCACCATTGCCCAGCCCGATGTTCCCGGTCTGGACCAGGCGGCCTTTACCACAGACCAGCTGCTGGACATGACAGAGGCTCCGGCCTCGGTGCTGATCACCGACCCGAGCTATATCGGCGTGGAGGTAGCCACCCTGCTGAGCATCCTTGGCAGCAAGGTGATCTACGCCGTGCCCGGCCCGCGCATTCTGCCCGATGAAGATCAGGATTCCGGCCAGCGCATGTCCCAGTCGTTGCGCGAGCGCGGCGTGCAGATCATGGCGCGCCACACCCTCGTCAAGGTTTCCGGCAAAACCTGCACGCTTAAGAGCGGCGACAAGGAGCAGACCGTCGAAGCCGACAGGGTGCTCGTCTCCGGGCGCAAGCCTGTGACAGCCCAATTGGGGCTGGAGGCTCAAGGCGTAAAATTTAATGAAAACGGCGGGATCGCTGTTGACCAGCAATGCCGTACCGCCTGCCCGTCCGTATTTGCCATCGGCGACTGCACCGGCGGCTGGATGCTCAGCCATGCGGCTTCGGCCATGGGCATTTGCGCGGCGGAAAACTGCATGGGCCTCAGCTCCAGGTTCCCCGCTCACCTTGTTTCCCGCGCCATCTGGGGCAGCCCGGAAATGGGCTCCGTGGGTCTGTCCGAGGAGCAGGCCGAGCGCAAGGGCTACGAGGTGGAAGTAGGTGGATTTCCATATTCCATCAATGGCTACGCCATGTTGCGCGGCGAGGTGGACGGCGCCGTAAAGATGGTTGCCGACGCCGACACGGGCGAGATTCTGGGCGTGCACATTGTGGGCAGCAATGCCTCCGAGCTTATCGGCGAGGCGGTGCTGGCCATGCAGCTTGAGTGCACGGTGCGCGAATTTGCCAAGGGCTTCCGCGTGCATCCGGCATTTTGCGAAACCGTGGTCGACGCCGCCCGCGACGCCGCAGGCTGGGCTTTGTACCTGCCCAAGCGTGGCTGACGCACATTGAAGGAACCGGCGGGGGAGCCGTTGGGCCCGGGGTAAAGGCCTCCCCGGCCCCCCGCCGTAAAACTGTTGAACCAGTCGCCATTACAAGGAATCAGCCATGTCCGCCCTACTCACATGCCCGCCTGATGCCGATGCCGGTTTTGCCCCGGTCGAAAACCTGCCTCTCGAAATACTGGAGCTGGGACGCATCGAATACGGCGAAGCCCTCGAGTTTCAAAAACGCCGCGCCGATTCACGCATCGGCGGCGTGGTGGACGACACCCTGCTGCTGCTTGAGCACGACCCCGTTATCACCATGGGGCGCGGCGGCACAGCCGACCACCTGCGCGTTGCCGAGGAATCGCTGCGGCGGCTGGGCGTAGGGCTTTACTGGGTGGAACGCGGCGGCATGGCGACCTTTCACGGTCCGGGCCAGCTGGTGGCCTATCCTGTCATACGTCTGCGCCAAAAAGACCTGCATCTGTACATGGACAAGCTGCTTGCCGCCATTGCCGACGTAGTGCGCTCCTATGGGCTTAAGCCGCAGCTTGGCCTGCACGGCCCCGGCGTATGGATAAACGGTGGCAAAGTTGCCAGCGTGGGCGTTGCCGTGCGCAAATGGGTGACGTTTCACGGCATGGCCCTCAACGTCAACACCGATGTGGACTGGTTCCGCCTCATCACCCCCTGCGGCAATCCTACGGAACGCATCACCTCCATAGCCGCCGAGCTTGGATCAGAGGTTGATTTTGCCGATGCCTCCCAGCGATTTGTGCAGGCCTTTGCCCGCGAGTTTTTCTTTACGCCGCGCAGCGGACGGCCCTTGCACCGTCCAGGCTGGCTGACGGTTTCTCTCAGGCCTGAGGCCGGTTTGCGCCCGGTGGAAAACACGCTTGCCGACCTGCACCTGCACACCGTGTGTCAGGAGGCCCAGTGCCCCAACAAGGGGGAATGTTATTCGCGCGGCACGTCGACCTTTATCATCATGGGCGACAGATGCACGCGCGGCTGCCGCTATTGCGCCGTGGCCAAGGGCGCGCCCGAGCCGCTCGACAGGGCGGAGCCCGGCAACGTGGCGCAGGCCGTGAGCAGACTGGGGCTGCAGCATGCGGTCATAACCTCGGTCACGCGAGACGATCTGCCCGACGGCGGCGCAGAGCATTTTGTGCGCACCATTACGGCCATACGCGGCGCAAGCCCGCAGACGAGCATTGAAGTGCTGGTGCCGGATTTTCAGGGCAACCCCCAGTCACTTGCGGCTGTGTGCGCAGCCCGGCCCGACATGTTCAACCACAACCTCGAAACCGTGCGACGGCTTTTTGCGCAGGTGCGCCCCGGAGCCAGCTATCAGACCTCCCTTGAGGTTCTGCGCTACGCGTCCCGGCAGGGTTTGCGCGTAAAGTCGGGCATCATGCTGGGCCTTGGCGAATCATGGGACGAAATTCGCATGGCCCTGGCTGACCTGCTGGCCCACGGCTGCCTTTTTCTCACTCTTGGGCAGTACCTTGCGCCATCGCATGCGCATGTGCCTGTGGCGCGGTATCTGGCCCCGGACGAATTTGACCACTGGAAGACAACAGCCCTCGCCATGGGCTTTACGGGCGTGGCCTCGGCCCCTTTGGTGCGCAGTTCGTACCGCGCCGAAGCCATGCTGGCGGACATGACGGAAACGGCCCCACTGGCCGCACATACCTGTGAAGCGTGCTGAGGAGAATGATATGAAGCTGAGGATGTGCAAGCGCGGCTCTACCACTGCCGCACTGATGTTTCTGGCAGCCTGCGTGCTGACGGCCATGACGG
>JGI20225J20221_1000321_pt1 | contig 92932 bp, 72 predicted proteins | sample BioMet4_FD_20221 | JGI IMG/M metagenome (IMG submission 20221) | reverse complement strand
TCCTAGGTGGCAGTTTCATTGATGCGAGTACTGTCCCAGTTCTCTCTGAGAACGTCGACCCGCAGTCGTTGCATTTCCATCTTTGTCGACCCTGCCGACTCCTTCCGTATTTCCTCGTCCCGAATGATCCGCATCTAGGGCATGGTCTTCCCATAAGAAAAACCTCCTGTGTTTGGATTCCGGGTGGCCGCGAACAGGAGGTTATCGCCAAACAACGCTTCAGCGCGGCCACGCGGAACCCGGTTGTTTGGCAAAAATATTATAAAGCAAAGACTCTATACAAGAGCCTCAGCCAGCAACACTTTTGTAAATCCTTCTATAACTCTTTATAACTTCTTTGATTTTTTATAACTCTTTATAACTTTCGGCGGGGGCGCATGGCGATTCGTTCAACAGCAAGTTCTTTATTTCATTTTTAAAATGCGTTCTCACAAAAAAATCCGTTTAGATTCGGCCTCCTCAAAAAACGGTTTTTTAAGGGCGTTTGTGTATTTGTAAAGATAAAGAATGTTGTTTCAGTTCGATGATTACTGAAGATAGTTCCGGACAGTTATTGGACAGTTGCCGGACAGTTCATGTGCTTTCGTTTGTCTTAATGATGCCTCGATTTTAAAACTGAGGCCAGGAAGCACATCGCGAAGCCTTAGCCCGAGACCGGTCTCAAAAACAAGCACATCCGATGAAGCAATCACAGCTCTCTTTCACCATTCCCGCCAAGTTTTTCCCGAAAGAATGCCAAAAAGAAGAGGGCTCGTCTCCGTTTCCCTTTATGATCAAGGGATTGCGCAAAATTCCAAATCGGGCGAAGCCCGCTTATAAATCAAGGCTGTTGGGATCCTTTAAAAAATTCAATAAGCCAATGGTCAAATAGCCATTTTCGTCTCGGCGCGGTTTGATATTGTCCCGTACCACCACAATTTTCTTAAAAGAATCTCCGATGAGTTTAAACGGCCGGTATTCCGAATCCGCTTTCTCCGAGGTCGCCATCGCAAAGGCGGATTGGATGTAATAGCGTCGGCTTCCGGAATTCGCCACGAAATCGATCTCCAACATTTTCCTCGTTTCCTTTTTCGCCGCATCAACCACCCGTGACTCCACCGCGCCTACGTCAACCTCGTATCCCCGGTAACGGAGCTCATTGAACAAGGCATTCTCCATCAAGTGGTTTTCTTCGACCTGGCGGAAGGAAAGGCGGGCATTTCGAAGCCCAAGATCTTCGAAATAAAGCTTATAAGGCGTGCTTAGATAGTCGTTGCCTTTCACATCGTAACGTAAAGATTTTTTAACGAGAAACGCTTCCTCCATATACCAGATATATTTGGCGACCGTATCTTCGCTGATGCTCGTTTTTTTGACGCTTTGAAAGGAATCGGAAAGTTTCAGGGGGTTGACCAGCCCGCCGATATCCGAAGCCACCACATCCAAAAGCGAAGAAATCGGTCCATCGCTTTGAAGATGATGCCGCCTTACCAAATCGCGGACGTATGTTTTCTCCATCGTTGACATCAGCCATTTCGTCTTTTGCTCATCCTTTTTCATCAAAGCGACCAAAGGCAAACCGCCGTAAACCAGGTAATCGTCAAGCGCTTCTTCGTCCGACCCCCCATAGGCTGGAGCGAATTCGGAGAAGGAGAGAGGCAGAACATGGATTTCATCGCCGCGCCCCTCAAATTCGTCACGAATGTCGCTGGAAAGAAATTTGGAGTTGCTACCCGTAACATAGAGATCGATGTTGTTCTTCCTTAGATAGCCATTCAGAACCGCTTCGAAACTCCCTAATTTTTGGACTTCATCAAGAAGGAGGTAATAAGTTTGTCCATCGGTCAAATCCACGTTTTTCGCAATATAGGCCATGAATAGCTTGGGGTCAACTTTTTTGTCCTCGTCATCAAGGATAAGCGGATCCTCCCCGATTTTGACAAGATCGTCTGCTGAATCGAAGGCAAAACGGATAATGTGTTTTTCGTCGATCCCCCGTTCCTTCAAATAGGAATAGAAAATCTCATTCATCAAATACGACTTTCCGGCGCGGCGGATGCCGGTGATAACCTTCACCAGACCGTTCCCCATCCTGTCCACGAGATCCATTAAATACTTATCACGCTTAATCATCAAAAACTCCTCTCGATATTTTTTCCAATTTTGGAACTTTTTACTATTTGATAATACCTTCACCGAAAGAAAACGTCAAAAAGAAGTGCATCCCCGGATTGGCCAGTCCGATTGGGAACGGCATCGATTTCTTCAGCGACACNTGCCGCTTCCCGGAAAAGCTTTTCGCCCGCATCGGCCTGGAGCGCCCAGAGATGTATTCTTGGATCGAAGGCGAAAGGCGCCTTCATCCTGAGGTTGCCAAACTCAAAAAGCTCTTCGGCAAAGGAAAGTAGATCGGCCCGCTTCCCCATCAGCCAATTTTCGTTATCAAAAAAAGGATTGGAAGACCGGTAGACATGTCTCCCGGAAAAAGATTTGAAAATCGCTGTTTTCGGCCAAAAATGACCGTTTTGAAAAAATGGCTGTTCATCGATGCTTTTCATATGTCCCCGCACTCTAGATGGTTTTTTGGACTCCCCGAAAATGGTCAAAAATGGGGTAAAATCGGGTTTCTCGATTTCTTAATAATATTCTAAAACATTAGTGTTTGTAGGCGTTTATTAACGACAATTCGCATACGGTCTCAACATGTGTAGAGGCTTTCAAATGTATGTATGCCCCTAACCTAGAGATTATTAAGGTGGATGTTTCCCCTACCGCTTCATCATGAGACGAAAAGCCGAGGCAAATCAGTCTTTCAGCATATTGATGGGGACAACGTAGATCCCGTCTTTTCTACGCTGACAAGCCCCATTGGAAGTGACAATCATCTTGAAAGAGGGCTCCCCCAAAAGCGAAGTATCGATTTTCTCGGAGAGCAGGTTCAAATGGGCGGCCCCTTCGGCAATTCCGTCATCGCTCCCGAGTTTGGCCTCGATGAGGCCCCATTTGCCATCCGAGCGGATCATCACCGCATCGCACTCAAGGCCGTTGCTGTCCCGATAATGCTTGAGCATGGCATCGTTCGCCATCGCATAAATGCTGAGATCCCTTACCGCGAAATCCTCAAAGAACAGGCCCAGCGTTTTTCCGCTCCGCAAAAACATATCAGGGGAAATTTCCAAGGCGGCCATCGCGATCGAGGTATCAACGAAGTGCCTTACTTCGGCGCTCCGGACGATGGCCTTGCTCCGGAGCTGCGGGTTCCACGCCTCGAGATTCTCAACCAGAAACAGGTCTTTCAACACATTATCGTATTCGGTGAAAGTCTGAAAGGCGAAGCTCGTCCGCTTCTCGTTCCCAATCACGTCGGCGATCAAGGTGTTGTCCAAGGCTTCCGTGGAGATGTTGCGCGCGTAGGAGCGCAAAAGCATTCTGGCCACGGCCGGCTTCTTGTTGCGGAACTTCTTGTTGTCCGACGTTTTGAATTCGAAAAGCGAGGAGAAGTAGGATTTTGTCGCCTCGAGGGCGTCGCTCCGATCGGCGATCAGCGTGCTGAGTGGCCAGCCGCCCCGCGCCATCAAAAACACCGTATCCTCCAGATCGTAATCTTGATTAAGATCCACATAATCGAAGGAAGGGTTATCAAACAGTTCCTTAATCGAGACCTTCCCCTTCGATTCGCCTGACTCATAAAGCGACATCGGCCTCATCCTCACGCTCACGATGCGGCCGCTTCCGGTGTGATTGAGCTCATCTTGGTCGGCCGGCGTTGCGCTTCCCGTCAAGAGATACTGCCCAAATTTGGCTTCGTCTGTATCGGCCTGGTTCCTGATTTTGTCCCAAAGAATCGGGGCGGTTTGCCATTCATCGATGAGGCGGAGTCTTTCCCCTTCGAGAGCCACCCGAGGGGAGGCTTTAACGACGTCGATGATGTCCTGAGAAATGAGCTTAATCTTGCTTTTGGCGAATTGCTCGCAAGTGGTCGTCTTGCCGCAAAACTTCGGGCCGACGACGTTGACGCAATAAGTAGAGCGCAGTTTTTTCTCAATCAATTCTTCAATAAAACGTTTGCGGTACATAGAAAGCGCCTCCGATTGAAAATATTATGGATGATTCAATTATTTTTGCAATGTTTATTGGTTTAGAAGTTTAATGTTTATAGATTTACTTCTTAAACGTTTGTCGATTTTGAATCGAGGGGGATTCTACGAAAAAAGTATTAGCCTCAACTTACCTAGACTAGTGTTCGTAGACATGTCGATTAGTAGAACCGTTGAAAGTCCTCTTGCTGCCGAAGGTTACCGAAGTTTTAGGCTTGCCATAGTCTCGACATGTGTAGAGGCTACGAAATATAAGTATGAATCTGACCTAGAGGCTATTGAGGTGGATATTTCCAGTACCGCGTCAGTCGCAGATAATGAAAATATAAAATCTAGCGAATCCGTGGGCATTCCTTGTCTTATCGGTTTGTCCACGAGGTCCCGGATGGCTACAATAATGCCATGGGCGTCAAACAAACCGGCAAAGCCTATCCGAAATCCGACGCATTGCTTTTGATGTACGGGATCCTCGTGAGCGGGTGCGAGCTCGACCGGGACTACTACATCCACGCGACGGGCATCTCGATGCGGAGCTTCCGCCGATACATTTCGGAATGCCGGAAATGGTTCAAGCGGTTCTACCCGAAAAAGAGATTGGTGTCGGGCAAGATCAGCGACGGGGACGTGATCTACGAGCTGGTGGACGAGGGGGCGAAGGGCCAAGGCAAGCCCTTCGGGCACTACGGGCAGATGTCCTGGGGGATGAAGAACTCGGACGGCTGCTAAAGGGCAAAAAGTCGAAATCAATTATTGGCAAGCCTCGATCGAGGCTTTTTTTATTTTCGGCCAGAAACTGACCGGGAAGTTCTTTTCCCCATTCGTATTTAATAGATGTCAGGAGAGTTCTATGGAACAAAGAAAAACGTGTGAAGAAAGCCGTCTGATCCTTACGGACGACGGCAAGGAAAAGAAGGAGCGACTTGCTGCGGCCATCGAAGCCGTCCACCAAGCCGATCCGGACGAGAGATTCATCCTCATCGACACCAAACGGGTCGAGCTCGAGAAGATCGAGAAGCGAGTCCCCTTATGGGGCAAGCGGATCAAGGAGGCGAGCGAGGTCGGCCCGCTCCTCCAATGGCTATTGGACGAAATCCGGCAGAGACGGAAAGAAGGCCATGAGGGCATGAGGATCTGCCTCGCCATCGACGACTACGGGGACGTCCACGACCAGCGCCCCGAGTGCGACTCGCTCATCCTGGCGATCCTCAAAGAGGATTACGAGGGCGTCCGGCTCATCCTCGCCACCCGATGGGCGAGAGATATGGAAGAGTTCATCGAAGAACTCAAAGGAGAGGGAAGCCATGAATAAGCCAGCCAACTACACGCCGCTGATGTTCCTCATCGGGCTACCGATCATGCTCCTGGAGATTGCCATCACGACCATCCTCCACATCGCGAGCAAGATCAAAACCAAATAAGGAGAACGTCGCATGAACAAAGAAACCGCCGCCGATTATTTCAACTATCGGAAACCCTACCGCTTCGAGGAGGCGTTCGCCGCCATCAAAGCCGAAGAAGGCTCATTGAAAATCCCCCTCGGGGTCGACAAGAGCGGGGCCTTCCACGAGCTGGACCTGGTACAAGCCCATTCCCTCTTGCTTCTCGGAGACGTTTGCTATGGGAAGACTTACTACCTTGCTATTGCTTTGGCATCGCTTCTCCGCCAAAAGGAAGGCGGGGACGCGATAGTCCTCCACACCGCCTTCGGCGACGGCTCGGGATGGAGAAAGACCCTAGGTGACAATTACGCCAACGGGCTCGGCAAGAGGGGGCTCTCGGGTTTCGTCGCCCTCCGAAAAGAGGCCGAAAAAGAGGCGAAGCGGATCGCACTGTCGGGATTCCCATCGAGGGAAGCCTACAACCTCGCCCACCCGGAAAGCGCCGTCCCCCGGCGGATCGTCCTCATTGACGATCTCGACGGCTTCCTCTTGGAAGATTCCGCGCTGGAAGGAGAGATCCTTTCCCTCAAGGGGGCGCTCGATAAATCCGGGGGATGCCTCATCGCCACGATGGACCAATCAGACGAGCGGATCGAGAGAGCCTTCGAAACCGTCCTCCGGTTCCATCTCGAGAAAGGCTATGGGGAAATCGGCGAAGAGGAGCCTGGGCCGGGGAAGGCATGGCTCTTCGAGGGCGGGAGGCGAAGCACGCCGCTGCTCCAGCTTCCGTACATCGGGAAGAAGGANCTCATTGACGAGGGCAAACGAGCGAGGACAAGGGAAATCGGCGACATCGCCGGCCCGTTCATCGAGACGCTCTTCCGGGTCAGCTGCCTCGAAGGGGGCTACGTCCCGGGCGAGCGCGTCAAAAGGGACCTCTTCGACTGCATCGACTTCAAAAACGCGAAAGAAAAAGAAGACGCCCTCTACTTCTGGAAGAAGCTTGCCCAGGACCTTGGCATTCAAATCCAAGGGAGTTTTGACGAGGATTTCGAAAAAATCCGATTCAAAAAACTGAGCGAGGAGGAATACCTCAAGGACCTCGCCACCGTCGGGGACAAGAGCAAGGCGGAGCCCCTGACCCCTTTGGAAAGGAAGGTCTATTCCGCCCTCGAGGGCAAATTCGGGGACGATTGGTCCTCTTACCTCATGACTAATGTCTGGCGTGAGGTGAAGACCATCCAGATCTACTTCCTCGAGGAGCTCTTCCTCCAAACCCTTTCCGAGGCGGAGGAACTCGAACGGGAGGGTGTCCCCTATTTCATCCCAAACTCTGGGGTCGTCGGTTGGCTTTTGGGGATGGGGTCGCTCAATCCTCTCCTCCATTACGCCCGCTGCCCGAAATGCCATTACAGCCATGGCATCCTCGACTACGGATACCTCGACCCCGACGATCAGAAAGAGGACGTCTGCCCCCGCTGCGGGAGCCCGCTCCTCAAAGAGGGCGAGCACGTCGCCCCAGCCTTCTTCTGGAAGGATCTCGCGGACGAGGGCGGCGTCTTCTCGCTTCGGCTCTACGTCCCGGAAGGCTATCTCAAGAAAAGGGGGATCAAGGAAAGCAAACCCGGCCAGGCGATGGCCCATACGGAGCCTGAGGGTTTCATCCATTACGTCGAGAGAAGGGAATTCGCCAAACCTGAAGAGGGGTCGGCGCCGCTCCCCTTCGACACGCCGGAGTTCCATTCCGTTTTCTTCCATTACCACCCGAAGGACCGCTACGAGGTGACGGAGGCGATGGGGCTCTACCTCTCCGGGATCGATCGGATCCTGGGCTGTTACCCAGATCTACAGAAAACGCCTCTCTTCCGTGAAGACGTCGCAGCGATGCTCGTCGGCTCCGGCGTCGACGTCAGGGAGGCTCACTCCGTCGGATTCGACGTCGTGAGAGGCGGCGTCTCCGACCTGGACGCCATCGAAAGGGTCCGCGCCCTCGTGGCCAAATATCCGAAATTGGAGGAAGGCTGGGGAAGGTTCGCGGAGATCCTGCCCCTCATGCGCAAAAAGAGCGAGGCTATCTATGAGGCGAGAATGCTCGAGCGCGCCCATTTTAGGAAGGACCGAGAAGAACACCATGGGAACACGTAAAAAGGAAATAGGGATCTTCTACCGCCTCCCGGGGAAGCGTTACGTCGCCAAGAAAGCGGATTATAGAGCGATCGAGCCGGAAAACGGCTTCAGGGACATCCCCGCGGGCCACCTCGGGTTCTTCGAGAAAGAGATCTACCCGAAATATACCTCGAAAATACCGGACCTGATTGATGACTACGCCTATTACCCGAGGGGCCGCGTCCTCTACCGGGAGAAGGACGGGAGATTCATCGCCTACGCGGACCGCTGCCTAACGGCGAAGGAAGACAAGGAAACCATTCTTGGTCTCTTCGGCCTCCCTTCGGCGGTTTGGCGGAAAGACGAGCAATACCAGTGCGCCGGCTGCAGCGAGGAACTCAGGGAAGACGCCGAAACCTGTGAGGCGCTCAAGAAGGAATGAGTATAATGATTAAGAAATTCGATTCGTGCATAAACAATAAAGGAGGCTCTTTATGAGCAAGCAAGTCAAACCCAACGATATGGGTCACAGCTATGAGAATCCGATTCTTGGCTGGGTCCGAAACGAATTCAGGGAATTGGGCTATTCCGTCCTCGGGGCGGTCAAGGAAGGCCATGCAATCGCTTACTGTGAAGAAAGGGGCGAGCTCGTTCTTGTCAATCAATTAATCGCGGATAAAAAAGGTACTTTAGACCAAGCTGAAATTTGGCTCGGGCCCGAGAATCTGGGGCTTTTCACCTTCAAGCAGGTCGAAGCCATCATGAAGGGCGAGAACGCGAAGCAGGGCTACCCCGATTGGCGGATGTTCGACAAAGGCTATTACCAAGCGATCCGCAAAATCAAATCCGACTGGGAAGGGTTCATCAAGATCCTTCAGGACAACAAGGATGACGAATCCTCGGCGAAGGCCTTGGCGGCGAAATACGGCATCCCGGAAACGGACGCCAAGAAACTGCTTCAACTAACGCTGGCGAAAATGACGATGCTGGGAAATGAATACGTCGAAGAAAGGTTAAAAAATGGAACAAAATAAGCGGTTCTTTGACGTCAGCACTCACAAGACGGAAAAGGTTTATTCGTTCTTTCAAAAGATTAACAATACTTATCCGGATTTTTTCGAAGGCGAACGAAGGGTTGCCCGAACGCGGTGGCATGGAAAAATATCCCAAAAATCCTATTCTTTTGTCGAGGATATTAAAAATGTTTTTTATCCCGATGGTAAGGGATTTAAAGAAGAAAAATACCAAGAGGCAATTGGCGGATCTGGCGATGAAGCCACCAAAAACAAAATCCTTCACTCTTCTTCGCTGTGTGCGTTTCTCTTCTTCTCGGGAATTGATGAAGAACACCCACTAACAATCGATGGGATTTCCTATACTGAAGTCTATTTTGAATATAAAAATCAAGTGATCAGCCCTCATTACGGGCCATCGAACATCGATGTTCTCCTTGTTCATCGCGACGAGCAAAACCACAGCAATTGCCTTTTGTTCCTCGAATCAAAGTTCTCTGAATATTACCTCGAGACAGGCCAGGCTGAGGTTTCCCCGGCTTACTGTGGGGACAAAATCGACGTAACTAGCGGTGCGATCATGTCTCGCGGCAAAGAGAAAGATTATTACCATGAGCTGGGATTAGAACTTGATGGGCTGGCTTGTTCTGGCTTGATTTTGTGCAGCAATCATGGGAAAGCGTTTCGTCCGACCCACAAAAACCCTCACGATAAACCTTCTTTTTGTTACCACCTCAAAACGGAAGGAGGACGTAGTCGTTATTGCACCGGCATAAAACAAATGATCTGCCACTATATCGGTCTTAATAACTTTGCCAACGGCCATTACTGGCATGAGCAAACTGACCAAAGTAAACAAAAAATACAAGAAATCAAAAATCCCGAACTCAGACTCGGACAAATCGCGTTCAGGTTTGAGGGCAGCGAAGATGCTTTTGTGAGTTTGGAAACGGATTATAAGTTTTTAGCGGGCAACCTTGGAAAACTCAAGACGGCAAACCAAGATATTATCCTGCTCAATCACGTGTTAACTTATCAAAACATCTGGGCAAATAACCCCAAATATCACGAAAGTTTGAATGAAATCATACGACGTTTCTATGCCCTAATGTAAAAACGTGAGATCATTTCACGCTACGTCAGCTAAGACAATCGGCAAATATTGCGATTGATTTAGCGTTTTAACCAACACCGTGCGTGGGAGTCATTAAAACTTTCATAAATCCGACGTCACGGGAGGAAACCCCATTTCGGTTCTCCATTTTTTATGTATTTCCATCAACGCAACAGAACTGGCTATATCACGACGTAACGCCTTAGTTTCTTGACCGGTTCCATAGTGGTGCCAATTGCCAAAAAATTGAGAATCAGCGAGCTTCTTTTTAACATTCTTTTGATATTCAACGAAGTGCTCTAAAACGTAATCTTTAACGACAGCGACTTCCGATTCGTCTTCATACAAATCCACAACCTCAAAGACTCTCCTTATCGCCTCGCGAGATTCCGAATTGTAGTTGGTGTGGAGACAATAAAACAAGATGGAGTAGTCGATTGAGTCCTTCGTGAAATAGTGAAACGGGTAAATGGTCCGGCCATAATCGATGTCGATGAAGCCTTCTTCTGGGGTGGGCACTACCGCCCTTCCACCATCTAAAACGCTCATTTCGGTAAAATAGATGACGCGATCCCAAAGCAATAATTTCAAGTATTCGAACGAGGGGTTATCGTCGGTTTGAATTAACTGAATAATGGTTTGGTCGCGCTTAGGGTCATCAAGATTAGAATTCCGGTCGAAAAAGATGGCAAACGCCGGATTCTTTTTGTAATAAACGACGGAATTGAAGCCCTGCCGATCATGCGGATCTTCCCACATATTAACATCGCGAAGTAAAACGGCGAATTGATCTATCGGATCGAGTTGCTTTTCTTTTTGAAAATGCCTGCTCCAAAGCTCTTCAATCAGATGTCTATCCGCATTCCGATCCCTTGGAGTGTTTTCGGCGTGATCTCTAACATAAATTCCGATGCCGGCAGAATCGGCGGTTTTACCGTTGCTAGGGTATTTTTCGGATAAGAAAAACGGAGCGTTTTCGGAGTTTGATTCGATGACAATCACATCGATCCTTTTCTCTTGAACCGTTATCGAGGTTACATAAAAATCTGGTCTAACATCGCCTGAGAAATGAGCCGATTTGACCACATTTGTTACGAAGTCGTTTCTCTCCTTAACGTCTACATCATGGCTGACGCCAACAACTTTCCCGGCGTCGTTTACTCCAATGATGATGTAAGAATAGGGACCATAAGTCGAATTTGAGAAGGACAGGATATCCATCATCAGTTCGCCTTTTTTATCGTCGGAATACCATTCTTGTTTAAAGTCAAAATAAAGGCCTTCGGTAACGGAGTCGGAAACAATCTCCTCGATCTGCTTTTGCAAATCTTCGTTGTTAATCTGTTTCATTGCGCTTCTCCGGCATTTCTTTGACCGGCCAGTTGGCAAGAAAACCGGCTTCTGAAGGTATTCAAATCAATAGGGCGACAATAGGCTTCTTTTTTGGGCTCGAGGACACGCTGAATCTTCGAAAAGGTAGAATCATCCATAGTGACGGCAAAACACAAATTCGTTCCGACACCGTCGAGAGAGCCATCCATAAGGAAGCCCAGAGACCCGGACAACCAATAGCGCCCGTGAATTCTGTTGCAGTGATCCCTTCGGGAGGCATAGTCAAAGACTTCGAAGGTGATGTGAAATTCTGCCAAATCGTCACGCAGATTTCGCAAGGCATCAAGGCCATCGCCATTACGTGTGTCGTAATTGAGCTTGGTATCATCGATGTACACGATGACGTGTCTTATCTCTTGGACGCTTGCGATGGTGTCAGAAACAGATCGCACGTTCCGAAAATCCATGCTTCCGATAAAATACTGGTCCCAAATGGTCAGCGTATCACCCGCGCCGTTTTCATCAAAAATCATCTGAAGCGGCAGCCTGATGTCTTCAATCGAATTGAGCATATCATTACCCTCCTGGTAAATACGACGATGACCGCCACCTTCTCAAAACGGCAAAGAATCGAATGGTTGCCATAAGTATATCATCCGTAACTAGGTCCTCGCTTTGAGATTTCTGGGTGCAATTCCAGGCTGGCAAAAATGACCATCAACTGAAATCCACGGCCACCACGATCCTGATGAAATCCTTCTGAACCTTCTGACGCTCGGCGTCCCCCATCGGGACGAACGTTACGTGCCTCCAGAAGTGGTCGAACGCGAGGATCGGGGTGTGCGATTTCCCCTGCAAATCCCCCTTCTCCGACTGCAGAGTCGGCCCGAATCCCTTCTTGAACACGAACGTCATCATATAGGGATCGGGGTTCCCGGCGTCGTCTTTCCCGCCGACGATGATCTTCTCCACGCAGGCATCGAAGATCTCCGGCATGAAGGAATCCATCTTCTTGCCATTGTGCTCGACGGCGGCCTTCCGGAAAGCCTCGAGGTTCTTGATGGCGTTGGTCTCGGAGTCGCCCTTGTAGTCGAGCTCCTCCTTCTCCTTCTGCAGCTTGCCCTTCTCGATGGAGATCTCCTTGAACTTCCGGTCATAGGCATCCTGTGACAGCTGGCCATCCACCAAAAGGCCGGCGATCTGATCCATCCGCGACTGGCAGTCCTTCAGCTTCTTCTCGTTCTGCCCGGCCAGCGTCTTGAGGTTGCTCCGCCGGAGGTAATCCTCCGATTTCTCGATGAACTCCTCTAAGAACGTTGAATCGGATCCGACGACCCGGTTGTAGGCGTCCACGAAGGCGTTGCCGATCTCGTCCTCCGGGATCCCTTTGCTGTTGGGGCAGCTGTGCTTGCCGTCCTTGGCGTAGCCCATGCACTGCCAGATCGTCTTGTCGTAGTTCTTCCCGCTCCGCCACGCGCGGCGGCTCAACGGCTTACCGCAGAAACCGCATTCGAGGAGCGAAGAAAAAGGATAGGTTCTCGAGAACCGGCTTCTCGTCCCGTCGGGGTTGAGCCGACGGACGTAAGAGCGCTTCTGGAGCATGGCGTTGGCCCGCTCCCATTCGTCCACGCTCACGATGGGCTCATGGTGGTTGGTGAGGTAGAACTTGTCGGATTCGCCCCTGTTCTCGAGGCGCTTCTTGGTGATGGGGTCGACAGTGAAGGTCTTGCCCTGNAGCANATCGCCCTTGTANTTCTCGTTCTTGAGGATTCCGAGGATCGTGCTGTCGCACCAGTGAGCCGACCCGTATTTCGTCTTCCATCCGTGCTCGCCTAACTCCCGGGCCAGAACCGTGGTCCCGATGCCCTCGAGGTAGCGCTTGAAGATGTAGCGGATGATCTCCGCCTCCTTCTCGTTGATCGTGATCTCCTTGGTCTTCTCGTCGTAGTTGTAGCCAAGGCACGCATTGAAGCCGACCAGGTCGCCTTTGCTCATCATCATCGAAAGGCCCTTCTTCACGTGCTCGGAAGTGTTCTGGACCTCCTGCTGGGCGACGGAAGAGAGGACGGTGATGAGAAGCTCGCCCTGTTCGGTGGCGGTGTCGATGTGCTCCTCCTCGAAGCGGACGTATACCTTCTTCTCCTTGAGCGCCCTCACGTAATTGAGGGTGTCCACGGTGTTGCGGGCGAAACGGGAGAGGGATTTGACGAGAATGACGTCGATCCTCCCCTGCATCGTGTCGGTAATCATCCGCATAAAATCGGGGCGCTTCTCGGCAGCGGTCCCGGTGATGCCCTCGTCGGCGTAGATGCCGGCGTTGACCCAGTTCGGGTTGCTTTCGATGAGCGTCTTGTAGTAGGCCATCTGCGAGTTGAACGAGTCGATCTGCTCGTCCGTCGTGGTCGAGACCCGGCAATANGCGGCGACCCGGAGCTTCCGCCCCGAGTCCGCCACTTCCTTCGCCAGCTTCTTGGCCTTGATGATCTGCGCCTGNCCTTGCTCTTCCATCGCTTTTCCTCCTTACATCCCGTTCCCGCGTCTAGGCGAGTTCGGGCTCTTGCCGACCATGAGGTCGGACGTCACCTTGAAGTCCTTCATGAAACAGGACTTGAGGTAGTCGTATTCGGCTTGGCTGATGCTGCCGTCCCGCTTCATCTCGCCTAAGAGGGCGATCGAGCGGACGTAGTATTTCAGATCTTCGGCGTTCTTGTTCGCGTCGTGGCTTTTGTTGATGTCAAACATCGCTCACTTGCCCCCTTTCTTCTCATCGGGGCGCTCATGCTCCGGGCACGGGTTGTCGCCCAGGCCGTCGCGCATCCCTTTGAAGTAGGACGTCCCGTCGTAGCAGCGCTCGCCGTCGAAGTAGTCGAACATCGCGTCGATGATGCGGTTGCCGATCGGCTCCTCCTTGGGCTTCTTGCCGTCGCCCTGGAGGTAGTAGTTGACCCTTTCGTGGCGGTCCTTGTCGCCGACCCAGTGGTCGTAGTCGTCCAGGAGCTCGTCGAGGGCGTCCTCCTCGGGCGTGTCGGAGTCCTGATGCCGCTCCAAGTAATAGCGGCTGATCTCGATGATGATGAACGTCTCCAGCTTCGCAAACTTCTCGTAGGCGGGGAACTTCCCGCTCTTCGGCTCAAGCGACTCGTCGGCCGGTTTGAAGCAGGCCAGGACGAAGTCCTTTGTTTGTGTCGTCTTTTTTCTTTCCCATAGATCCTTTTGATCCTTCCTTTTCTTGTTGTCGTAGTCGTCTTTTGAGGAGCGGGTTTCCCGCTCGCTCGACTTCACTTGGTTCTAACTTTTAGAACAAAGTGTTATCCTGTCTCTTTTTTTCAGGGCCGTGGACCCCTCTACACCAGTTCCTGCCCCTCCTCTTTCTCGCGCTCGCATTCGCGCATCTTCTCCTCAAACTCATCGAAGGCGTCCATCGCCTCCTGCGAGACTCTGGCGGACATCGCCGCAGCCCCCAGAACGAGGCCAAGGGCGCTCCGCTGATGGAGCCTTTGCTTGGCTTTCGGATGATGGAGCAAGAGGGCTTTCCGCCTCTCCTCGCCACGCTTGGCGACGAGCTCTTTGATGAGGGCGTTTCCCATCCGCCGCTTCATGTCTTTGACGAACGTGGGGCGGTAGAGATAAGGGGCCGGGTCGATGTGCTGAGTTTTGAGAACCTCAATGGTTTTCATGTCCCTTTCGTCGGCCTCCTTGAGCACCTTGTTCCACAGCGGCGTAACGCATTCGTTCTCCAGCACGAGACCGGTCGCGGCGTCGATGTCGTCACGGCAGGTGTCCATGTTGGCGGACTCGTAGCCGAGGTCGCCGGTGAGCGGTATCTCCTGATAGAGCTTCTCCACCAGGCGGCGGAACGATCTCCCGTCGCGGGTGTAGGAGCCGGTCACCGCTTTGTCGATCTCGGCGATGATGGCCCTCCGGACGCGGTAGGCCCCCTCGATCGGCTCGAGGTAATGCTTCTCGATGGCGACCTTGAAGCCGTTGATGTCCGTCAGCGGGATCTTGCCCCGCCGGAAGACCCGGCTTTTCGTCTTGCGGTCGTAGGCCGTCGGCTCTTGCTGGAAGAAGCTCAGATGGATGTGGCGGTTGTCGGTGTTCTCGTGGAGCCCGGCGTACCAAACGGTCTTCTTGGGGTCGAGGCCGGCGCTCTTGAAGAATCCTGGCAGCGTTTTCTTCAGAAGCTCCTGGGCCCGCATCCAGTTGTTGCAGTTGGCCTTGCCGTAGATTTCCTCGAACAAAATCACGCAGTCCCAGATGCAGGACTTGGTTTCCCTTAGCTCCGCGCGCAGTTCCTTCTTCTCCTCTTTGGACAGGAGGCCGTTGGAGGAAAAGACGCCGGACGATTTCTCATCGTCCCCGGCGTAGTCGACGTAATCCCTCACCCCGGCGGTCTTAATGCCCTTGTCGATGTAGGAGAGGTAGTCATCAGCCTTGCCGGACGAATAGAAGTCACGGCCGGCGGTCTTCATGTCGTAGTAATGCATCCGCACGACGACGTTAGGTGTTGTTGCCATAGGCGCTCTTTATCTCCTTTTCCCGATAGAGCAGGTTGGTCGGCAGGGCGTCCTTCCGGCCCTTGTCGATCTCTTCGTGGTCGAGCCCCATCGAATCGACCAGCAGTTCAAGCAGCCGGTAGGTCTCGATGGCCAGAACCTTGTAGACCTCCATCCCGGCCCCGCTCTCGCACTGCCTGGACGAGACCTCGCTTAGTTTTTCCTCGATGGAGGACGCCTTGGCGTAAAGGCTCTGGAAGTCCTGCTCGCTTGTGACGCCCCGAATGGCCTCGCGTTTGTCGAGTCCGTCGTTCATCAGGGCCACCACGTAGGCGGATTTGCTTCCGGTGTATCCGCTCTTGGCGAGATCGTCCTCGATCCGCTTCTTGGTGTTGGCGTCGAGTCCGTTGATGGTGATGTAGTCCAAATTCATGTCTCCTCACTCTCCTTTTCTCGGTTCATGTCCCCAGGCTGTTGTCCTTGGGAATTGTCCCTACATAAACTTAGATACTGATTTGCACCGGCCTCGACCCAAAATATTTACAATTTAAAATGAAAAAGTCCCGTTTCATTGGGGCTAATTCGCTAAAGTTTTTTCAGATTCGTGGCGTTATTTTTGAGGTTTTTTCAAGAACGGGGGGCGGATTTCCGTCATCCGTTTGTCCTCGATCTTCCGTTTTTTGCGTCGCTTGGACATCAGCTCGGAGTAGTTCTGGAACTTGTCCAAAGCGTTGTGGTACCAGTCATAGGCTCCGGGGATGTCCTTGTAGTCATCCCAACGTCATTCGCGAAGGGCCAAAGCATTCCCCTTCTCATAGACTTTCTTGATCGTCGGCTTGAAGTCGTAGAACTCGCTCTCGATGCCCCGGATGAAGTGGTATTTGTTGACCGAGGTCGCCCCGTGTTCATCCATGGTCGGCTCGATGCTGAGGTAGCCCTGCTTCTCCAGCCAATGGAGATCGTACTGAATCGTCCTCACCTCACAGCCGAGGTAGCAGGCGAAATAAAGCATATCCACGGTGCCGCCATCGTTGGTCTCGACCCAATACAAAAGGATGCAGCGGCGCTGAAAAGGCATGACCTTTCGGACCAAGGCGTCGTTGTCATCGTCCATTTCGCGGACGACCACATATCCATACATGCCCAGCCTTAAAGCCGTGCGAGCGTGGTTTCGACGTAAAGCTGTAGGAATGCGCTTGTTGTCATCCATTTTTCTTGGCGGCGAGCTTCTCTTTCCATCTACCGGTAGCATAGATATCCATCAATGCATACTCTCGCAAATATTTAAACGGATAAGGGAGAACCGTAAAACTGTCCAACTTAACAAACCAAACTGAGAAGGTCTCTAAAACGTTAACAATAATATTCTTACCTTGAATTGGGTCGGCTTGATAGATTAGAGTCGCATTAGAAAGGCCGTATTGGAGAGCAGCATGGGGAACCCCAACGGAATAGAGTCCTTTGTTCCATTTTTCATAATAATTAATATCAAAAACACCATTCATATATTCCCGTTCGTTTTCCCTGATTTTTTGCATTCCAAAAGATTCTTCTTTGGGCATGACGAACATGCCAGTTTTGGAAATTAGGTTGACGTTACCAGAACAATCGGCGACAACTGTTTTCGTCTTTTCTTTCGATGTCGCAAGGGCTTTCGCCAATGGTTGGAATTGCTCAGGCAAAGACGAAACGAACCCAGCGGTCGCGTATTTCATCTCGAAACCCCCATTCGGATGGATCGTCATGTAATACTGAACCCCATCGTCCTCCAAACCGAAAATCCAATCAGAAGGGAATTTATAGTCCTTCCAATCATCAATCGTGATCTCTTTGGCGTGAACGATGTCGTCTTTTACAACGAGCTCTTTCAAAATCGTTTTGAGAAGGGCCTGCAGTTCGCTGTATTTCTTCGGCTTTTTTTCTTTAGTAATATCTTCTCTAAAGAAATCGCCGGCCTCTTCAAGTGTGATGGATTGGATAACGGCATCCATTCTGGGAAGGGTTTTATAAGGATCGTTTAAAACGCCGCCGTGCTCTTCGCTTTTGTAATAATCTTCATCGTGAGCGAGGACGATATTCGCCGCGGAGTAGTCGATTTTCCCCGAGACCACGACTTCTGGTCCAACCTCGCCGTTTGCATCGACTTCAAAATGTTGTTTTAATAACGCCACAAATCGATCAAAAACGCTGTCGGCCTCACCCGCAGGAAGAAGATTAACACAATTGATTTTTTGCGCCTTTAGCCCGTAAAAATGAGAATGGACTTTATCCATGAAGCGTCTATCGTGTGACGTTTCAATCCCTTTGGAAATTATCATTTCTTTAAACGACAATGGGCGTTTGAGATAACTTCCAAATTTTGTGTTGATCAGTTTTAGGACCTGGTAAAGATAATAAGCTTTGCAATCTTCCTTTTTATCATCATCAAGTTTATAGAAAGGCATCCTTGTCTTTTTGCCTGGAACAAATTTTCGGATATAAAGAACATCCTTATTAGCGAAATTCCAGCTCCGTTTGAGCGTCCTTTTGTTGCCTTCACGAACATAAGCCGGTTCGTCATTCAAATACCAATCGGCAGCTTTGCCGAAGACCGAAACCCGCGTAAAGGTCGTTGCGATGGCATTGAGATGGCCCATCCAATCAGTGCCAATCTCGAGGGCTTTAAGATTATCCTCGCTTTTGGTAACCTCATAAACCATGTAGATTTTGCCGGAGAGATTGTTAAACACATAATCACCGCTGAAGTTGGAAATCGCGTTAATCAGTAGCCGAAGCATGATATAAGCCTTGATGTCCTCGGCAACGACCCTTTCAACTGTCAGAGCATCGCCTGTTTTGTCCCTGTGGATAACCATGGAAATCTGGCTTTCATCGACCTTTTGGTCTTTGCGGAACATAAAGAATGCTGTCCGTCCGTAGTCGAAGGAGAACGAGACCGCCTTCAACTCGTTCTGGGGATCGTCCAGACAGCGGGCGCCCCGCTGGATGTACTTCTCGCTCGTGGTGAGCTTGAAGAAATCGAAGTCCCGACCGAGGCTCTCGTAATCCGGCTGGAAGTCCAGCTCGTTGGTGAGGACCGGGGTCCCGGCCACTGTTTGCTCGTTTGCCATTTATTTTTCCTCCAGGAATTCGCGGATGGCCAACAGGCCTGCCGGCGCGACCGGGCACTCTTCTTTCGCGATGTCGAACAGAGTCGGGATGACGAGGATCTTCCCGCCGCCCTCGACGTGTGGCTTCTCGCTTCCGTCGGCGAAAGCGTTGATGACGATTGCTTTAGAGCCGCCGACCTTGGCGAGTTTGCCCAGGAATTTCTGCTCAAGAAAGGGCGCATCGATCGTCCCGTTGGCCCCGGATGCGGTCGAAAGCGACCAGTTCTTCGCGTCGACGTAGACGTCCGGCCTTTCCTGAAGGGCGAAGTCGAATTTCTCGAACTTGGCGTTCTCTTTGATGCCTTGGACGGCGATCCCGTAGCTGTTCAGGACGTATTCGACGACGAATTCGCCGAGCGCGCCTTTGTAGATGTTGGTGAAGGCGACCGGGTTGAGGATGGCATCGTCCGGCCAGAAGGCGGTCGGATAGCCTCTGTCGGCCATCGCCTTGGCGAATTCCTTATTGGAGGCAAGGAGGGTCAGCCTGGCGTTCTCCGCGCTCACCTCCGCCATGGTCCCCTTGGCGGGGGATTCATAGCGGACGTCCGTGATGTCCTCGTCCTCGAACGCGAAATAGTATTTGGTGAATTTCTCGCCTTGGGGCGCGCGGAAATACATGTAGGCGTAGGGCGAGGACGAAAGCTCCTCATTGCTCAGCGTCGGATGCTTGAGGAGATACTCCCGCATCTCCTGCCATTCCGCGATCTGCCCGTCGCTCCACTCCTCCTTCGTCTCGGAGAGGATGGACCACAGGACGTTCTTGAGGGATCCGCACCCGTTGAGGCAGGCGTTGATCCGCTCCTCGTTGCTGTCTGATTTGTAGTCGACGCGGCGTTTCTTGCAGGCTCTGATGATGGCTTGGAACTCCTCGACGAAAGCCGATTCGTCCAAGAGCCTGAAATCGAAGGTCTTGCTGATGGCCTCGTCCAGATAGATATTGACCTCATGGCTCTTTTTCTTGGTTCTTGAGATACGGCCGGTCGCCTGGGCGAGGATGCGAATCCCGTAGAGATTTGTCGAGGAACAGCCGTAAAGATGGCCATCCTTCATCTCGAGTTTGGCGAAGGGGTTGATGCGTTTTTGGAAGGCGCATTTGATGTATGCGCGTTTCTCGGCAGGTGAGATGCCGCCAGACACGGAAGCGGCCTCGACCAGATAGCAATAGCGGAGGATTGCCTCCGTCGCCTTGGTTTGATCCATTTCGTGAAGATGTTTGAGGTCCACGACGAGGTTGGTCGGAGATTCCAGATAAAGCGAATCGAGGTCCTTTTGGGTCCCATCCTTCTCGGAATACTGGAGGTTCTGGCCCGTCCCCGTCGTCGGATAGGAGCTGACCACGATTGCCTTCCCGAATTCTTCCACCATCGGCCCGATTTGCGTCTTCCTCTCATCGAAGACCAAACCATCGAGGCAAAGGACCCCGAACCCGACTTTCTTGCGGATCGCGTTGAGACCGTCGTTGAGGAATTCGATGAAACGGTCCTTGCTGTAAAGGCCGCCGCCCTGCTCCTTCATGTTGCGGTTGCAGAGAACGAGCAAAGCCTTGGACTTCCTGTTCAGAAGGAAGCGCAACGCCGCCTTGTAGACGTTGGCGAACCGAACCTTATCGAAATCCTCATCGGATCCCGAATTGTCGATCTTGCTCGTGATGAACTCGACCGCGTCGGGGTCGCCGATCACTTCGGAGAGCCCGTATTTGTCCTCGGCTTTTTCACCGCAGGATTCGAAAGAAACGCGGATGTCCGGATGGTAGTCCTTCATCTGCTTGGCGATCTGGGCAGCCATTCGTGCCTTGTCCTCGGGGGTCGGCTGGTAAAAAGCAGGCCCAAGCTTGCTTTGAAGGTAATTCAGGTCAAAGTTCCCGGTGGAGGAGCGCAGGGTCGCCGTGGCGGAAAGCCCCACCACATAGGCCTGACTGGCCAAGGCGCAGAGGTAACTCTCCGGAGTCGATGAAAGCGAGACCGATTTGATCTTGGTCTCGAGATAGCTCGCTTCCTGATCCGCCATCGAGTTGAAGGAGAAGCCCCGCTCGTAGAACTCGGGGCTCATCGACCCCTCGGCCTTCCGCTTCTTGCGGGTGAAGTCGCTGAGGACCATCGGCATGAAATACTCGATCTCCTGCTCAGAAAGGTCGAAGCGTTCCAGGCAGGAATGGATGGCGTCGGCGACCGAAAGGTCCCGATGCTGGACATCGTGGGCATGGGCCGTGAGGTCCCTGGCGGCGATGGCGATACCTCTGGCGAAGAACTCGATGTCGCCTTGGGCGGTCATCAAAGCGCCGTTCAGCGTGGCTTTCTTCCCGTCTTTGACATCGGCTTTGTAGATGCGGTTCAGCGTCGGGCTGCTCTCGTCCAGGGCGAGGAACTTCCCGTCGCTCTTCTTCTGCTCGAGGATGGTGATGTGGTCCGTGTCCTTGAAGATGAAGCTCTTCGGGGCGTCTTGCTCGCCTCGGTATTTGAAGGTCACGTTCAGCCGCTTCACCCGCGCCTCATCATGGAATTTCTTTTTGATTTCCTCGTAAACGTAGGCGGCGTTGTGGCCGTTGCTTTCCGGCTCGCCTGCGAAGAAATCCTCGGTCATCGGGGAGTCGAACGAGTCGCCGATCTTCTTGATGAGTCCGAACACGTTCCCGACGGCGTTCTTCGCGGCCTCCTCGATCTGGTGGTTGAGGATCGCGTCCTTGCAGGCATCGAATTCGTCGAGGAAGACCAAGGCGCCTTTGGTGATGTCGCTGTCGATGAAGGAATAGCTGGGCTCCACGATGGTCGAGTTGTTCATGTAGAACTTGTCGGTCGTCATGAAGAAAACGCTCTTCTCGCAGCTTTCGATAGCAGGATAAAGCTCGATCAGATGGCGGAGTTTCTCATCGGCCCTGATGCTGGCGAGCCGTTCCCTCGCCGTTCTTCCTAGGTTCTTGCAAACGTAGCCGGTGAGCCATCTGCGGAAGGCGGATTCGGCCTTCGCGGTCGTGTCCTGAAGCTCGGGCGGGACGCTGCGCTTGTCCCTGTTTTCGACCATACACAAGCCGGAGACGGAATTCCAAAGGTCGATGAAAACCTTCTCGCGCGTGATTTCCTCGGGGAGGAGGTCTTTGACCTTTCCCAGGTTCGCTTTCACCGAATCGAGGTTGCTTGGAAGAAGGATGGCGATTCTCTTGAACCGGTCCTTGTCCTTGAATCTTTTGAGGGTGTCCCGATAGGCCTCCCCCACATTCTTCTTCAAAGGGGTGGCATAGAAGATGTTCCGCTCCCCCGCGTGATTGCAGATGTACTCTTCTGCTTGAGTCGTTTTACCGCGACCGGTCGGCCAGTCGATGAGGCACAGCCCGGACTTCCGGCTTCCACCAAGAAATCCAAAAATGGTTTGGTCCACTTGATCCTTTCCGCCATCCTCTTAATAAGTAACGATGGCTTTTATGTCCGTTTCCATTATCGCGTTATCAATAAGAAAATCAAATAAATTTGCAAAAATACGCCAAAAAAGCCCTCTCGAAGACAACTCGAAAATTTCAAATCGACCTTAGGTTATAGGCTTTTAATAATATCGAGTAGTTTATTTACTTGAACAGAACCATCCGCATCCATTTCGTCATTCAGGAATGCCATATAATAACTAAAGCCTTTCCCGGCCATTGAAGCCCATTTTCTGCCCAACACGAGCTTTTCCGCAGAGTCATCGTTTTTCCTGTCTTCGCCTTTAACTTCAACCAAGATTACGTTCCCCGAATTTGTTCCTAAAATAAAATCCGGATAGTGGTTAATCCAGCCATTAATAAAGAATTCTTTGTCACCTTTGGCTGCGATACGATGCCACCAGCGCACGTTATCAAGCGCAATCAAATCATCAATAATGGCGTTTTCGGTGTTATTAAGATCGTTTTTCTCGCTCGAATACAAAGTCTTTGATTTCCCAGATCCACCATCTAACGGCGAAATTGATAGCGGAAAACTGTAATCCTTTTTAACAAAAATAGTTTGTTTCTCGATTCCATCGTAGAACGTTTTCTTGCGGTGTTCTTCGATTAGATTAACTACATAAGCGTGGATTCTATCGGCTATTGCATAAGTGTTGGCTTGTAGGGATTGAAGTTCGTCCGGTGTCATCGGGGAAACGATTCTATCAACGTACTCAACCAACTCCTTGTGTGAAACTTGGCTAAAATCTTTGAGCGCATATAGCAAAACTCTTCTGCACATACTGATACGAATCGCTTGTGGTTTCGAGTCAAGTTGCTTCTTAAAATCATCTATCTGAGCATTTGAAAGTTTTTGGTACTTAATCCCGGAATCATCAGACGTCTTATCAATGTCATACAGATAAATGTTTTCACTCGAATTAGTCACATTGGGAGGAATCGGTTTATCCCTTAAAGTAAATGATTCATCAAGCATTTCTCGAGAAAAAGGAACATCCTGAATCCCAAAAAGTGGGGTTTCAATATGCATATAAAAACGTGGCAGCGCAATTTTCTCTATATCTTTAAATGATTCATTGATCGAATAGATGTTCATGTTCTCGGCTTCTTCACCGAAGGGCTGATCACCCAACAAGCCATCATTAGCATCGGATTCTTTTTGATATTGGTCCCCTTCTTGAGCGGCTTTAGAAAGCAATTCACTCGTCGGGGTTTCGCCTTGTCCTTTGGCTTCTCGAGACGTAAGGGCGTCACTAATGTTATTGGGGTTAATGGCATCTGTAGGATCAGATGAGTTGCCTTCCACTTGAGGCAAGGGTATTTGGGTTGGAGCCGGCGTAACTTCATGAATGGAAGGAGCGCGATAGTCCCGATTGGAAAAACCTGCTGAATTTAATCCTTTAATAATTTGATTCAGCGTGGCTGAAAAATCGTCGGATGAAGTTAAGACGTAGCCCATATTCAAGTATTGGCTAGGGTTCTCCGCGGTGTGAGGAAGGCGCAAAATTCTCCCCAAAATTTGTTCAACATCTACTTTGGAGCTCCGATTTGCGATGGTGGCTAAAATATATGCAAATGGGCAGTCCCAGCCTTCTTTTAAGGCATTCACAGTAATAATGTATCTAATTGGGCAATGGTTTGAAGATAGTTCGATGCCTCTAATCTCGTTTTTCGTCGCTGTTTTGATTGCAATTTGTTCTTCCGGGATATGTGCGGCAACAAGCTTTGCTTTAATTTTGTCGAAAGTTGTCGAGTCGTCATCCGTTTTTGGCTCAGCTTGAAAAAGAACGATTGGCCGAATATATCTGCCCGTCTTTTTCATGTCTTCTTTGGCAACGGCCTCTAGATGATTTCTCAAATCCACCGCATCAATAATCACTTGGTTTTGATCCGGCCGGTTATACGCGATGACCGGAAGTTTGACCATCTGTTCGGCTTTTAATTCCCTGGCGCTGACATAACAAATTACGTTGCTGGTTTCCTTGGGGGTGGCCGTTAAATCCAAAACAAATCTAGGATTCAAACGCTTGAGCATATCGATGCTCAAATCCGATGTAGCGTTGTGACTTTCATCGACAACGACAACCGGCTGAATCTTAGAAATAATTCCAACCAAAGAAGCGTCATCCGGGTTTTCTTCGCCGAATGATTGAGCAAAACTGACCAAATTCCCGTTTTGCTGGTAAACCTTCCTGCCTTCTTTGTCTTTCGCCCTAAAAGAATCATAACTAACAATTAAAAGACTAAGTTGGTCTTCAACCGAAACGGAATTAAATCCACGCCCCGCAAGCGCATCTTGTTTTGAATAAACCTCTACCCGTCCGTTGAAATCATTCTCCAAACGCAGCCGATAGGGATGGGTCGGGTCCTTAAAACTTTTTAAGGTTTGCTCCAAAATGGAATCAGAAGGAACAAGCCACACAACAAGCTTATTATTACTGACTTTTAACCCTTGAAATAACTTTCTTAAAGCCGCGGCCGCGATAAACGTTTTGCCACCACCAGTAGGAACCTTAAAACAAACGTGTGGGCAACCACCCAAAACACTGCTATAAGATGGCAAACCTTGGAAACCAATCCGAACGTTTTTGTTCTTCCAGAAATTCGCGTAAGCAGAACTGGGTTCCCCCACTTTGGAAAGCTCATCCAAATATTGGTCTAAATAACTAAGACATCTGCTTTGGTAAGTCTTTAGTTCCATAACTCAATCCTCCCTTATTTATCCCTTATGGCAGTAGGCAACTTCTTGAATTGAATTTTAAAATTCTTGAGCTCGTCCTCTGATAACGTACAACGATAGGCGTAGATAACAAATCCTTTTGAGGCTTGGTTAAGAGATAAGCAAAACGCATAGTCTAAACAGCTCTCCTCGTCTGACAAAAGATAATAGTCGATCCCGGCCTCATTTCCTAAATATCCCTTGCCGTGATCAACAGTTTCATCGATGTTCTTTTTGGTTTCTAAGTAATAAACGAATTCTTGAAGTTCTTTGATAGAGATCTCGGAATTGATGAACCCGTCCTCGTCAAAAAGAGAAGGGCCAATCTCATAATAAGAGAAGCCTCCTCCTAAGCCAGGAACAGCACAGTTTTCTGTATCGGCATAACCGTTAATGGCTCTTTTAATGCGTTCTGCGGTTACGCTTTCGGCGTATTCACCCATCTCTATGCAAACGAAATGCCGGTTCCCGCCATCGTCTTTGTTGAGTTGCAACACTGCATGCCCGGTAGTTCCGGAACCAGCAAACGCATCCAAAATCAAAGCGTCGGGTTTAGCGCATCTCTTCAAAATGTCGTAAACCAAAGCCAGTGGTTTGGGATACGGGAAGGCTTCCTTATTCCCCAAAATATCCCTGAGCAAGTTGGATCCCGCTTCAGTGTAATAGTCGGTATCAACCCAGGTGGTATCAATCGAAACTCCGCCAGTAACGTAATTTTTGACATGGATCGTTGGAACATCTAAGAGTTTAGAGTCCATCTCGGCTTCCAACTCCCCATTTTTGATTTTTTCGATAATTCCTTCAGACAAATAGGAAACTGAATAGGTGTTTTTCGTTTTCCCTGGCTTTTGGGGTTGAACTTCAATATAGCCAGCTTTCCAGTTAGCCAATAATTTACTAGAAATAAGACGCCAAACCTTTTGCTCGCCCTTTTTAGTTATAGGCCAAACAACAACACAGCCTTCCGGGGCTTCAGAATAGTCGTAAACAAAATCGCCAATCTCTCCAACCAAGCTTCCTTCATCTTGCCTTTCTTGAAGGCTTTTCCCAACGCCTGCAATTTTCCCGCTCCCATCGATATAAATAGGATAGGCTTGATTCGGCCGCTGAACTTGATTGAACGTTGCCAACGTTAATGCGTGATATGGCGTGGCATATGCGTTCATTGCGGATTCGTCCGGAATGGGTTCGAAACCTATGGGGGTAATAAAAATCAAATATTCATTGGTTAGATTAAAACCGTTGTTCGGTTTGCCACCCGAAGTCTGAACTGTAATTAAGGCGATATTGCGAGTTGGGAAAATCTCCTTAACGATCGCCATCAAATTATCGACTTCTTGGTAGCCAATGCTGATAGCCATCACGCCGCCATCCTTAAGCATTTTTTCAAGAAGCTTAAGTCGTGGGTACATCATGCAAAGCCACTTATCGTGTCGACTTAAATCGTCCCCTTCTTTTCCAACAACTTTCCCAATCCATTCTTTGATGTATGGATCATTAACATTGTCGTTATAAATCCAATTTTCGTTGCCGGTGTTATAGGGAGGATCTATGTAAATTACATCGATAGACTTTTCGTATTTTGGGAGCAGGGCTTTTAGAGTAATAAGGTTGTCGCCATGGATAACCATATTTTCGGAAGCGGCATTCCCAAAAGAATATTGTTTTGAAAGAACGTGAAACGGAACTTCACGGTGGTAATTAACAATTTTATTTTTCCCAATCCACTCTAAGGCTGGCATTTAATTCTGGTCCTCTTGCTTTGGCGATAGCGCTATCTGAATCGGCTTGGCGAAAGTTCTTTATAGCTCTATTCGATAACCGTTTCTCTCTGAAAACGATATACAAATACTGTGAAATATTATACCAAATCCTTGCTTTATAGCCACGAGGAATAGACCCATTATTTTCCATATGTCTATTTCATAGTGTGTCTGCAGGCAAAAAAGTCAAAAAACGCCTTTTTTGCGATTTCCGACCTCCTGTCGAGAATGCCCATTTTATCGGCACTTTTCATATGTTCCCGGACTCTATATCCTTTTTCGGGTCTTCCGAAAATGGCCGAAAATAGGTCAAAATGGGGTTTCTCATTTTCTTAACAGTATTATAATTATTTAGTGTTTATCGGCATTTCTTAACGACAATTCGCATACGGTTTCAACGTGTGGAGTCTGAGGGAAAAGATCGACAGGCTGTAAGCGCGAAACTTTATAAGTGTCAGAAAGAAAGGCACGGTCGCGCGCCAAGGTTGAAGGATTGCACGAAACGTAAATAACCCGAGAGGGGCGAAGTGTCTTTACCGCTTTAAGGAAGCGCTCATCGGATCCTTTCCTCGGCGGATCCATAAAGAGAACATCTACTTTTTGTTTGGCGGCGAAAAGCTGATAGATGTAACTTGAGGCGTCGGCAGCATAAACTTCGAAATTCGTGATGCCATTTCGCTCGGCATTCTTTTTCGCGTCTTCCACTGCCTCTGGCACAATTTCGACGGAGATAACCTTCGCTACGCTCTTGGCGGCGATGAGACCGATGGTTCCAATGCCTGAGTAAGCATCAAAAACCACATCGGTTGGCGTAAGTTCTGCAAAATCCATGGCGGTTTTGTAGAGTTTTTCCGTCATAAGCGGATTGGTCTGATAGAACGACTTTGCCGAAATCTGGAAATGGAGTCCACAGAGATCATCTTGGATATAGCCTCGACCATAGAGGGTTTGGATTTCCTCGCCTAAAATCTTGCTGCCCGAACTCTTGTTCACATTGAGAACAAGCGTCGTAATCTCCGGGCATTTGCCCAAAAGATCTTTGATGAAGGGTTCGCGGTTTGGAAAATCGCTCGTGTTCATCACGAGAATCACCATGATCTCTTTGTAGTAGTAAGACGTCTTGATGACGGCGTGGCGAAGAACGCCGGTTCCGCTCAACTCGTCATAGGGCAGAACTTGGTAGATCTTCATCAAAATTTTCAGAGCATCCAAAATCGCCTCGCACCGTTCATCTTCGATGAAACATTTTTGAATGGGTACAATCACGTGGGTGTTTTCTTTATAGAATCCACAGTACATATTGCCTTTGTCGCCTAGACAAAATGGCATTTGGACTTTGTTGCGGTAAAAATAAGGTTTATCCATCCCGAGCGTCGGCAGGGGCTGCACCTCATTATGGGCAATCTTGCGGAATTGTTCCTGAACGAGCTTTTGTTTGAACTTCAACTGAGCCGGATAGCCATATTGCTGAAAGGAGCAGCCACCGCAGGCGTGGCAGACTTTGCATAACGGATCGATCCGATCGGGCGAGGGTTTTGTCAACTTCGTCAATTCGCCATAAAGTTGGCCGGCCCGCCGATAGGCGATTTTGATCTCGCCTTCGTCGCCCGGGAACATCCCTTCGACGAAAATGACGTTGCCGCCTTCTTTGCAAACGCCAAGTCCCTCATAGGTCAAATCGACACATTTCGCCGCAATGGACCCCTGAGGTAAATCCTGTTTCATTAAGCCGCCGCCTTCTCTTTCGGAGCAGCCATCAAATCCTTGATATACTGGACTTCGCTCGCGACATCAAGACGAGGAAACAGCGGTTCTTGCTTGGCCACTTTGGCGCCGGAGAGCGAGCCAAACCTAATCGCCGTCTCGTAGTTTCGTTGTTCAACTGGAACGCCGAGCTGGTCATAGAGTTTCTCGCTCTTGGTAACCAAAATCGGGCTTAACAAGCAACCCGCTAGGAAAATCGCATTTGCCAAGTGAGACATGCAGCTATCAAGCTCTTTCTTCTTCGACGGATCTTTCGCCAAATTCCAAGGCTCGCTATCGGCGACGTATTTATTAGCAGCGCTGACGAAATCCATTACCGCGCCATAGGCTTCGGTGATCTTGAGATCGTCGTTGAGATACTCGTAAGCGTTAACGGTCTTGCTGGCCAACTCATGCAAGGCTTTATCCTTCTCGTTGAGATCACCCTCGAAAGCGGGAACGACGCCATCGCAATATTTGCTGATCATCGGAATAACCCGGTTCAAAAGGTTGCCTAAGTTGTTGGCTAAGTCCCCGTTGAGCCGATCGACGAACTGCTCCGGCGTGAACTGGCCATCGGAGCCAAAGACGATTTCGCGGCAAAGATAATAACGGACCGCATCAACGCCAAAACGATCGACGAGAGGCGGAACGGGAATGACATTGCCTTTCGACTTCGACATCTTGCCATCCTTCATCATCATCAAACCATGCACAAAGACTCGCGAAGGCTCTCTTAAGCCCATCGCCTCAAGGAACATCGGCCAATAAATCGTATGAAAACGAGTGATGTCGGCGCCGATGACGTGGACAATTTCACATTCCGGATCTTGCCAATACTTCTTAAACTTGCTGTCATCCTTCTGAAGATAGCCAAGGGCGGTGATGTAGTTGGTCAAGGCGTCGAGCCAAACATAAACCACATGGCCCGGGGCTTCCTTAACGGGGATGCCCCAATCAAAGGTGGTGCGGGAAACGCAGAGGTCATTGAGACCTGGCTTAATAAAGTTATTCACCATTTCGGTCTTCCGGCCTTCCGGGGTAATGAATTTCGGATTTTGATCGTAAAATCTCAGCAAATCCTCAACGTATTTGCCACAGCGGAAGAAATAAGCGGGTTCGGCTTTCTCTTCGCAGGGCCGGCCGCATTCGGGGCAAAGATGGTTCTCACCCACGACTTGGGTATCGGTCCAATAGGATTCTTCGTGAACGCAATACCAGCCTTTATAGGCCGAAAGATAAACGTCGTCGTTTTTGGCAAAGGTTGAAAAGATCTTCTGGACGGTTTCGTAGTGGCGTGGCTGGGTCGTGCGAATGAAATCGTCGTTGGAGATATCGAGCGTCTTCCAAAGATCAAGGAACTTGCGAGCGATGCTATCGACAAACTGCTGCGGAGTCACCCCTGCCGCTTTGGCATTATCTTCGATCTTCTCGCCGTGTTCGTCCAAACCGGTTAAAAAATAAGTATCAAAACCCCGTAAGCGCTTGCCGCGGGCAATGATATCGCACATCGTCGTGCAATAGGCGTGGCCAAGATGAGGCGATGCGCTCGGGTAATAAATCGGCGTGGTGATATAAAATTTTTTACTCATGGCAAGCTACCTCCTAGGCAACGGCCTTGCGGGTAGATTCTACCACCCTTGCCCATTCTTTAGAATGACGCTCACTCATTTGTCGCAAAAGACAAAAGAATTGCCTTCGACAATCCGCGGATTTTGATAATAGCCATCCTTGGCTTTCTTTTGATTGATTAGTCGAACCAAAACATCGGTTGCCTTCTTTGTCATGCTGGTGTAATTTTGCTTGGCGTAACTTAATTTCGGACGAAAAACTAGCTTCGGATCGTTGATGCCGCCCAAAGCAAACACCACCACGTCCTTGCCGATCTGCAGGTGTTGTTCGGCGGCAGCTTCATAGACGGAATAAGCGTGATCGCCCGACCCCACAATAAACGCCCGATAACCCTGTTCCATCAACTTCAAAGCCTCCAATCGTCCCTCTTCGATATCGCGCGGCATCGACAAATTGGAAATGTGGCCCTCGAAATGATAGTCGTTGATCGCCGCCTTAAAAGCGTCATCGCGGTCCCGGCCAACGGAGACGATTTCCGAAACGTTGATGAGTGTGATCTTTTGAAATCCCTTCGCCACCATGGCTTTGGCGACACTCTTGGTTAGGTTGATGATTTCGGAATCGACAAAAGAGAAATTAGGATTGTGGGTCACAAAATGCGGGTTGCCGATGCAAACGCAAGGAATTAAATTATCTGATAAAAGGCCTACTTTCGTTTCAGAAATCTGGGGGTTTAAAAGAATCGCCCCGTCGATGGGCGAGGAACCGCCCGAAAGATGATTGATAATCTCGTCCGCGCTGACGCCAAAATAAACCAAAACGTTATAGCCAAATGAAAAAGCCTCGGTGATGCAGGACTGCAAAACATCCCGGAAGAAATGAAGATATTGATTTTCGCGCTCATACAAGAAAAGGCCAATAATGTGAGTTGAACGAATCGGCTTCGAAAGAACGCTGGCATAGAAATCCGGGGTATAGGAAAGCGACTTGGCGGCATCCAAAACTTTCTTCGAAATGGTGGGCGAAACCTTTTTGGCGCCGCTGAAAACGTTGGAAACCGTTGATTTGGCAACACCCGCTTTGAGAGCAATATCAATTAAACGGCTCTTTTCCCGCCTTTTAAAATTAGTTAGAGAAACGGTTTTTTGCATTAATCTTATTCTACACAATTCTATTTCAGGGTCAAAACATAGTTATTAAGCAATGGACGATGGAATCTACTTTCATAAAATGTAAATTCACGATAAGTCGCTTCGGATTTTAAACTCAATTTGCAAAAGAAAAATCGAACATTTGTTATATCATAAATAAATTGTTTTTGTCGGTTGTTTTTCCCGTTTGTAATTCGTTTTCGTTCAAGGCTTGATTGAATATTTTAATTTTGGTTTTTATAATCATGCTTGAAAACCGGTTTTCTTAAGGAGGAACTTATGGATAACCGCAAAAACAAATTAGTCTGTCTGCTTCTGTCTTCCAGCTTTCTAGCCCTGGCCCTGACATTATCAGCCTGCGGCAAGACGACACCGTCTACTTCGAGCCCCGCTTCGACCAGCAGCGCTCCGGCGACGAGCACCAGCCAAACCATCACTTTGGCGGCGCCTGTTATCTCCCTAAGTGGAAAAACGGTCTCTTGGAGTGCGATCACTAACGCCACCGCTTATCTGGTGAACGTTGACGGAACAGAAACCAGCGTCGCCACCACTTCTTATTCTTTGGAATCCCTAACGGATCCGAAAGACTACAGCATTTCAGTTAAGGCGAAAGCTGACGACATGGTTTCGCCCGCTTCCAACAGCGTCACTTATGTCTTAACCGCAACCCTGGCTGCCCCGGTCCTCACGCTATCTGGCAACGTTGTCAGTTGGACTGCAATCAGCAAAGCAACTTCCTATGAAGTCTTTGTTAACGAGGCCCCTGTCGCGACAGTAAGCGAAACTTATTATGCAATTCCTAACACCGCCGCCGGTGATTACATGGTCACCGTAAAAGCCCATTCGACCGATACCCATTATGTGACCTCAGCCTTAAGCAACAGTGTCAAATATACCATCGTTCCTGCCCCACAACCCGTCAAACTAGCAACGCCGGTCGTCTCTCTAAACGATAAAGTTATTTCTTGGGCAGCGATCAGCAACGCCGTCACCTATGAAATCTATGTAAATGACGCCTTAAAAGACGAAGTCTCTTCTCTGACATATGACTTAAGCGCTTTGACAGCTGGTACTTATTCCATTCAAGTTGATGCCTGCAATAAGTCCTCAAGCGATTACACGACCAGCGATAAGAGCGCCGCGGTGTCTTTAACCATTGAAGCCTTCTCTTTCTCCAAACCGATTATTGCTTATTATCCGAGCGCGGATAACGGCAACATCCTTTTAAAGGATACCGATGAGGGCGTCATGCATGAATTCATGCCAACCGCCAACGATGATTTGGCTTTGAATACTTGGTATTTCGAGGCTGTCGAAGGTCAAACGAACACCTATTTCATCAAACTCTATAACGGCTACTACCTTACTTATAGTTCCAGCGTTGCTGATGGCTCAGAGACCGTCGCCAACCCGAAATTAGCCAGCAGCGCTTCCAATGTGGCTGATCAGGAATGGAAGTTTACCGCCAATGGCGATGGTTATGATATGCAGAACCTTGGCCATATGGCCCGTTGGGGCAACTATTACTTTGGCAAAGTCGATGGCAAGATGAAGTTCGGCTCGGGCCTCAAGTCTTGGCTGTTATACAATAACACCAACGCTTATTTGAATAAGACCAAGCTGAGCGCGCCGACATTAACGACCTCCGGATACGTTGTCAACTGGGCCAGCATCAGCGGCGCCACTTCTTACGAGGTTTATGTCGATGGCGTCTTGGCCAGCACCATTCCTGCCACGAGCTATACTGTAACGAAAGATTGCAAGATTCAGGTGAAGGCGATCTCCAGCGATACCGCCTATTTATCCAGCTATCTCTCCACCAGCGTGCAGTGCAGCAACATCTTCAGCAAGAAAGTCTGGGCTTACTACAACGACAGCCACAAGACCTTGGGCTACGTCGATACAGCCGATAGCAATATCTTTAAAATTGGTTCCGCCTACACCAGCGTCAGCGATTACGCCGCCTATGAGTGGACCGTCACCCTCGTGAGTGGCACGAGTTACTACACCATCACTTTCGATAGCGGCTTGAATCTCTCCTATTTCGATAACAGCGCCTTAGGCGATGTGCCACAGACCAAAGCCGTGACTGCCGATGCCACGGATTCGAAGCAACAATGGAAACTGGTCAGCGATGGAACGAACGCCTATAAGCTCGAGAACGTCTATCTCTCCAATTTTTATTCCAACGTTTATCTCGGCGAGTACTATGGCGTCTACAAGTTCAACGGCGTCTGCACAAGCTGGATATTTGCTAATGTATAAGGGGGAGGTAACCCGTCATCATGAAACGAAAACGCTGTCTCTTCCTTACCTTGGCTATGGTCACCTTGTTATCGGGCTGCAGCGATCCCGCTGGAAACTCACGCGCCTCAACAACGAGCGAGGCCTCCTCTTCTAACGGGATCACGGCCAAATTAACCGCTCCGACCATCACTTTAAAAGACGCGATTGTCAGCTGGAGCGCCGTCCCTAATGCCGACTGCTATCACGTCTACATCAATTCCAGCAGGAAAGGGGACGTTTTCGCCACTCGTTATTCGCTTGATTCGATTACGGAGGCCGGCAGTTATCTTATTCAAGTCAGCGCTGACAACAGTACCCTCAACGATGTGTGCAGCGCATTATCCAATTCGGTTTCTTTCGTCGTTTCAGCAAAAGACAACACCATCCCATTGGTGGCGAGCTATCTTGGTTCTAAGGCTTCTTATTCGTATAGCGGACTCTGGCAGAAGATCACGGACACCATCTTGAACCGCCAGCTTTTGAAAGCGGATTTGTGGAGCGGCTTCGTCAACCAATTCCGTTCCAATGTCGATGGCAATGGCTATGGTTGGCGGGGCGAGTTCTGGGGCAAGATGATGATAGGCGCAACCACGATGTATGAACAAACAAAGGATCCGGCGCTATATCAGGTCTTGCTTACGACTTGCGAAGATATTTTGACAACGCAAAGCGCTGATGGGCGCATTTCGAGTTATGGTCGGCTTAGCGAGGGCGATTCCAGCGAATTCTATGGCTGGGATATTTGGTGCCGCAAATACGTCTTGATGGGCTTGGAAAGTTTCTATGACATCTGCCCGGATGAAACCCTCAAAGCCAAACTTCTGACCGCAATGGAGAGACACGTTGATTACATCCTTGAATACATCGGCCCTGAGAATGGCAAGAAATCCATTTTGGACTCCTCTTCCCAGTGGGGCGGGCTTCCTTCCTGCAGCATCCTAGAAGGAATCGTTAAACTCTATCTGCTCACAAAAGAACAAAAGTATCTCGATTTTGCTGACTATATCGTTTCCACCGGTGGATCCAAATTCGGAAATCTTGTTACCCAAGCCATCGCAAACACGACTCTGCCTTATCAGTGGGGCAGCCCAAAAGCCTACGAACTCACCTCCTTTTTTAATGGCTTATTGTCCTATTCCGAAGTAAGCGGAAACACCGATTGTCGAACCGCGGCGTTGAATTATGCCGAAGATCTGCTCAATAGCGAAATCACCTTAACGGGCGGCATGGGCTGCGCCGGCGAGGAGTTAAATTATTCCGTCATCGACCAAGCCAACCCCGATCGGACCGGAACCATGCTCGAGACTTGCGTCACCGTTGAATTGCTTCGTTTTTACTTAAATGTTTATCAGGCAACGGGTGATGTCCGTTATGCGGATTCGGCCGAACGAACGCTTTATAACGCCTTGATTGGAGCGGTCGACGTCGACGGTAATTATGACCATGCTTTCTCCAGCTACTTCAATCTCGTCTATGGCGTTAAAATCCGCAGCGCAGCGGGCGGCATGCATATGGCTGAACGCGACTATGGTTGCTGCATCGCCTTTGGTTCGGCTGGAACGGGAACGATCCACCGTTATCAAATCATGAGTCATGGAATTGACCAATTCCTCTTGAATTTTTACCTGCCGGGCACGACTTCCTTCGCTTTGAGCAATGGGCAAAAAGTTCAGTTGATCACCGAAACCAATTACCCCTATTCCGGTCTCGTGACGATAAGGCTTTCGATCGAAGGTTCTGCCGGCTTCCGTTTAGGATTGCGCATTCCTTCTTGGTCGAAGCAGACTTCGATTGCAGTGAATGGCTTAGCCCAGAATATCACGCAGTCAGGCTTCAATTATCTTTTGGAAAGAACGTGGCAAAACGGCGACGCCATCAGTCTGAAGATGGATATGAATCCTCGCTTATATTGGGGATCCAATCTCTGTGTTAATAAAAATGCCCAATACAACGTCGCGGTGAATTATGGCCCCTTGGTGCTGGCCCGCGATCGCCGCCTGGACCAAGGCGGAATCTTCCAGACGATTGACCTGAAAACGACTGACGGCGCCCCGATTCTTGCCGCAAGCAAAACCGCAGCTTTCTCCACCCAAGCCGAATTTTCGGCGAGTTTAAACGATGGGACGGCCATCCATCTCATCGATTACGCCTCGGCCGGAAAGACCTATGATCTCGGTTCGCTCTACACGATTTTCATGCCAACCACCGACTATTGGAATCAAATCGCCGATATGAGCAAGAGCCTCGTTCTTGTCTCAGAAGAGAATTCAGCTCTCGTTTCTCTATCCAGCGACGGAAGTTGCTTCCAGATGGGCGGCTTCTATTACGACCATCAAAGCGAACTCAATAAATACGCGTTTAAAATCACGGACCGCGGTAACTCATATTATTCTCTCGATTGGGCGGCTACCGGTCTCTCCTTAACCGCCACCGGAACATGCGCTCTCCCCAGAGTCTATAACGGCAACGATGCCCAGCTCTTCAAGCTCAATCGCCTGAATCTCGTTTCTTATGCTTTCGTCAGCAAGAGCGACTCCGCCCTGCTTTCGGTTGATGGCGATGGCCTGAATTTGCATCTCTATTCCGATTGTTCAAGTTCGAAACAGCGTTGGAAAATCGTCAATGCCTAAGGAGGCGATCATGAAATTCAGAAAAAGCGTATTGGCCTTCTTGCTCTTCGGAGGTTTGGTCTCGTGCGGGGGGCCATTGCAAAGCAGCACCCTCATTTCGAGTAATGATAGCAATTCTTCTGCGCCCGCCATCGACAGCCGAAAGAATCTCTTCTTCAAAACCTCGGGATTCGCGGATTGTGTCTATGTCCTTTCGTACTCCTCGTTGACTTCCGATGAGTTTGCAATCGCCGGAGCTTTGCAGGGAATTCTGGCGCAAAAGGCCAGCGAACTCTATATTCAAGGCGCCGATGGCGATGATGGAAGCTGGTTTCACTCCTGCAAGACTCGCTATGGCTTTGCCAGCAAGAATCTTGCCACCGTATGGGATGCCATCGACCAATTCTCCTCCCGGATCAAAGACCAAAAATTCGTTGTCTACAACAGCCAAGCTTCCGGGGCCTCTTATGGCGACGATAGCATCAACCAAGCTGCGGTGATTGCCGCCTGTGAAACCTATTTGCCAATTCCTTCGTCTTTGGTAAGCCAAGCTCAACAGCATGGCCTGAGCCAAGGCGAGGATGCCCGCAATTACACCACACGAACGATCTTTGAGAAATACAAAAGCCAGCTGAATCCAACTTTCTTGATTCATCAGTCGCCGAGCAATTATTTCCTTCGGGATTATGGCATCGCCGGCAAAGCCATGTGCTTCTATGCCACAACAGAGGATTATNAAATCTCAAACGAAATCAAAAAGTGGGCTGACATCAATGCCCCGATTTTGGGCTGGACCGACAATGAGGTTGATTTCGTTTCCTCGAATTCTCTGCTTTCGAAAATCACCTACGCCGCGGACTTTTCTGCTAATCTTTCGTTCTATTCAGCCGCTTCTTATCGCACGCTCGCTCAGAAAAGAACCACCAAAAACATCACGCCGGAAAAAGGCAAGCATTACGCAGCAATCCTCATGAGCGATGGCGACAACGTTCAATGGATGGAAAACAATTTTTCCACCTCGAACAAATATTATGCTTCACCCAAAAGGGGCAGTTTCCCAGTGACTTGGACCACCTCTCCCGCTCTCTACGATTTGGCCCCGGATATCCTTAAGAGCCTTTACGAAAAAGAAACCGACAACGATGACTTCATTGCCGGCCCTTCAGGCGTTGGCTATGTGAATCCTTATGAATATGCTTCGCCCTCTCTTGGGGAATATGCCGCCAAGACCGCTTCCTACATGGAGGCCAGCGACCTTCATTACGTCAATTTGCTCGACGGCGTTGTGCCCGATCCGGAAGATCGTTCGGACGTGGTCTCTCCTTTCGCTTCGCAAGAAGGAATCGAAGGCGGGGTATGGGATCTCGGTGATTATTACATGGCTGGCAACGGATCGGTCACTTGGTCCCATGACAAACCCTTCGTTTCGGTTCGCGAAAGTCTGTGGCTCGATTCCAATAATTCCGATCACAATAAGTACTATGGCTATCCCGAAAGAGTCGCTCAAAGACTTAACGCTTACACCAAAGACTATACGAAGATCGAAGGCTATTCTCTCGTCTTGGCCCACGTTTGGAGCTCAGGAACCATGCAAGGGGTCAGCCGCTTAGCCTCTTGTTTGAGCGATGATGTCGTTTTGCTCAGCGTTCCCCAACTTCTTGAGATGATCAAGGCGAACGTCCCTCACACCAACGTTGATGCGTTGAATGATGTCAAGCCCAGCGATTTCGATGGCAGGTTAACACCGCTGCTTTCCGAACAGTACGATTACGCAACGCTGAACAGCGAGGCGATAAGCGACGACCGCGTCTTCGCTTTCAATAACGCGAACAGCAGTTTGGGCTGGAAGTTAGGCAATGGCGGGGAGCAATATGATTCTTCCCGTTTTGTCGATGCCTCAAGCGGGGGCGGCGCCTCAGCCATTTGCCTTGATGGATCAGACTTACAAAATACTACCGATCCTTATCCGAACGCTTGGGCTTACAACCGCTTCGCCCTGTCGAACGACTCCGCGAGGGACAATTGGCTCAATCTTCATTTGGGCGGGGCGTCAGGCAATGTGGATGCCAACTTCCGGGTTCGGGTTTTGGAGTTGAGCGATGGCAAAATCGTTTCAACCGCTCTCGTCTCCCCGGACTACACCGCTGCCACCAATGAATTCGGCTATTATCTTCACACGTCTTCATCGCCCGGCCGTTACGCTTTCGATTTGACCCCCTTCAAAGGAAAAGATGTCATCCTTTCGCTTGAGCAAGATGATAGCGGCGAAGGAAATGGCGAAGCGATCTATCTTTATCGGATCAGTATCGATTCCGCCCGCGAAGTCGCAGGTTCGCGAAGCTGGTGGGATGGCGAATACCTCTTCTTGGATTGGGCAAAATCCGGGACGGTCGCCCGTCATTCGGAAGGTGTCTGTTTGGAGGCGAGCAACGGCATCTCTTCCCTCAGCGATGACATAACAATCACCAGCGAAATGAAGTATCTGAAGTTCTACGTCCGGATGTTTGTTCGGAGCGGCACCCAGGTGGACACCCAGCCCGAGTTGTCATTCACCGTGAACGGTAATCAAGTGAAGCCCTTTGGCGTAGAGGGGACTACCTTAACGATTGCCAGCGATTATTATCGCTGCTGCGCTTATGACTTGTCTTCTTATGTGGGAACGAAAGCCAAAGTCATGCTCAGTTCCTTGAAAGGCGAGCACGCCGCCATCTATTTGGCTAAACAGGATGGTGTCTGCACCACCTCAGAAGTGAACACTCTTTATTCGGAGAATCAGCTGAAAGAGATGATTGCGAATCTCTCGGCTTAGCCGTCATCCCTCTTGCGGTAGACGAGCCCGGACATCCAACTCGTTATACGTAAAAGCCTTGCCCCAATCCTTGGCAAGGCTTTTTAAGTATTTTTCCAGCCTGATTAAGCTTTCATCCACAAAGCCGCCGCACCCAAAATGCCCGCATCGTTGCCCAGGTTCGAAACCAGGATCTCCACTTTGGGAGAATGCGACCCGCCAAAACCAAAAGCACGGGAAGCAAGATAAGCCTCCAGCGGTTTGGTTAGAGCGTCTTTTTGACCCGAAAGACCCCCGCCGAGAACGATCGCGTCCGGACGGAAGATGTTGATAAAACTTAAGCACCCTTCGCCCAAGAAGTGAATGTATTGATCCACGACCTTCTGAGCCGTTGCATCGCCGTTCTTCGCGCATTCGAATGCGGTGAGGCCATTCACGTGTCGAACGTCTCCTCCGACATAAGCCCACATCGCCGACTTATAATCTTTTCCCATCGCCTCAATCGTATCTTTGACCAAGGCGGTCACAGAGGCGTAAGCCTCCAAACAACCCGAACGGCCACAGGTGCAAACTCGCCCATCCATCACCAACAAGGAATGACCCAATTCGGCGCCTTTGCTGCCGTTGCCCTCATAAAGCTGGTCATTGAGATAAAGACCCCCGCCAACGCCAGTCCCAAGGGTTAAAAGAACGACGTTGTGAAAACGTTGGGCCACGCCGAAACGAACTTCGCCGAGAATCGCGGCATTGGCGTCGTTGGCAACTCGAGCGGCAAGAGAGGTTTCTTTTTCGATAATCGAAACCACGGGAAGATTCTCCCAACGAAGATTGTTGGAGTAATCGCAAACCCCGGTTTTCGAGTTGATTGAGCCAGGACAGCCGATGCCGATGCCAACGACATCTTTCGGAGCCAAAAGAAAATCGCGCAGCGCTTTGTTGATCAATTGGCCAAGATCACGAAGAGTCTCTTCCCCGCTTCGTCGGGGATTGATGCGCAAAGAAAAACGAAATAGAATTTGCCCCTCCTCGTCGACGATGGCCGATTTAATCGAAGTCCCGCCAATGTCAACGCCAACGATTTTCATAGTTTTTCCACCCGGGTCAAAATGAATTGGCCAACGCCTTTCACGGCTCCTTTTTTGCCGGCTGGAATGAAGAAGGTATCCCCTTTATGGTAATTTATCCCGGCAAAAACCCCTTCTCCGGAGACGAAGGTCAGAGAAGCAAAGGAATCTTTTGATGCGGTCACTTGAGGAGAATCTTTGGACGCGTAAGCGTAGGTTTGGAAGTATTTGGAGGCGCCGATGCACGGCCGCTTAAAGCTTTGGGGCTGATAGGGCTCATAGTTCAGAACAAGCAAGGCTTTCTCAAGATGCAGTTCCCTCGGCTTGCCATCTTTGCCCAGACGTTTGTAGTCATAAAGGCGATAAGTCAGGGTGCTGTTCTGCTGAATTTCGATCAAGGTGATCCCTTTGCCGATTGCATGAACCGTTCCCGAAGGAATGAAATAAACATCGCCGGGTTTGACCGGGCAAAAATTCAAAAGATCAATGATGGTTCCGTCGCTCACCGCCTTTCGAACTTCTTCGGCCGATGTCTTTTTCTTGAAACCGACATAAAGACCCGCGCCTTGATCCGCTTGAATCACATACCACATTTCGGTTTTGCCATATTGGCCTTCGTGGGCTAAGGCATAGCCATCGCTGGGGTGAACCTGAACCGAAAGGTTATCCGCCGAATCGATGAGTTTGATCAGCACGGGAAAGAAAGGAAAAGAAGAAGGGATGAGGCCGATGTCTGCCGGTGTCGCCACATCCTTGAGAAAACGGCCTTGATCCGGGCCGGAGGCGATAAGAGAGGGGCCTTCTGGATTAAAAGAAAGTTCCCAGCACTCCGCGATAGAATCGCTTGGCGCTAACTTGCCCCAACCCTTCAGTTTTTTGCCACCCCAAATGTAGTCTTTGGTCGCTGGCTGCAATTTCACAATATCCATTTTCTACCCTCCAAAACCTCAGGTGATTGGCTGAGGAACCCCACCTAAACTTCTCGATTTCGAAAACGCTTTTTTTCTCAAGAAAATCATAGGACAAATTCGGGCTGAATGGTAAACTATTACATAAGAATGAAGAAGAATGATTTTCTCAGGAAATCTCTTATTGGTGACGAACAGGGAGAAAGCCTGCCCTCTTTTCGAAAAGAACAATTTTTGTCTATTCTTCGCGACCACTACGTCTTGGTCTTCTTGGCGGGGTGGTTCCTCTTTTTGTTTGCCCTTCCTGCTTTAGCTTTTCAAGTCTATATGAGTTATCAGTTTTCTTTGATCACGGAACCAACGTCCTCAGATCTGCTCTCCTGGAGTTTGACCACTTACGGGGTGATGATTCCGCTCGTGGCTATCCTTTTTCTTGGATTTTGTGGCAATTTTTCCCTTCTTTCCACTTTGATCAAAGGTCGCTCTGCCACGCTTTCAACTTTCTTCAAAGGCATCAGGGACAATGGGATGCGCGTGCTCTGCTTAGGTATTCTATCCGGGCTCGTTTTGTTCTTCTCCGTCTTCTCTTATATCTATTACGCCAAGAGCATTAGCAATCTTCCTCTCCGCTATTTCGCAACGACATTCACCCTATTCTTCGGATTCTTGGTCGTTTCTTTTGGCTTCTATGCTCTAGGCGTTCAGCTCCGATACACCAATCCGTTTGGGGCTTACCTTGGGATTTCCTTACGTCTTTTTGGGCGGCGGTTATTGCCCGCCTGCTTCCAAAGCACCCTTGTGTTAACGGGCTTGATCGGACCAGCTTTTCTCAAAGGGGCCTGGCAGGTAGGTGCCTACCTTATCGTCTTCTTTTTCGTCATGCCGCTATTCTGCTTAGGCTATAACGAATACCAAGCCTACGCCTTCGACAAAGATGTAAACCAGAAGCTCTTCCCCGATCATTTCCGAGAGGGGCTCGATCAGCCCAAACCTAGAGAATAAACGGCAGGAGACTCATTAGGTCCTTTTCAAAGCCAGAGCAGAGAGCTTTCGTTCCGCTGGAAACAATGTTTCCGCCATCAACGCCCAAAACGGTAAAGCCAGCCAAGCGAATCGAGCAAACACCCGCTCCGCTGTCCTCGATGCCAACAACGCGATCGTGCTCATCGGCTTTGATTCCGAGGCCAACGATCCCCGTCTCAGCATAAAGCCAGGGATGAGGCTTCGGCGATAGTTCACCTAACGTGCCGACTTGACCCTTTTTTAACGAGAAACCGGCCGAAATGATGCAGTCATAAAAATCACGAGGATCGCCCATGCCTAAACTTTGAAAGGCCCCATATATCTCAGGCCAAGCCTTCTCATAAAGGCCCGAAGTCACCAAACCAATTTTGATCCCGTGTTTTTTTAGGGTAAGCAAAAATTCTTTAAGGCCTGGCGCAGGGACAAAGGCATCCTTCTTCCCTTGCCCTTTGGCAATCAGATCCATCTCGTGGTGAGTGTGTTCAAAATAATAGCCTCTCGCTTCGTCGAGACTCGCGCCTGGAGCATATTTATTGATACAATACTGAAGATGCTCAGAAACGCTATGGCCCGATACGTTGGGTAGGTCATCCTTGCCCAAATGGAACGAGGGGGTTTTCAAAAGACTCTGCATCGTCAATTCAATAATCCAAACCCAAAACTCCTCGCTTTTAACCGAGGTACCATCGAGGTCCATTAAGACGTATTTGATCGGTTTTATCTCTTTGATGGGCGCAATCGGATAATAAGCGCCGATGCCAACGAGAGAAGGGACATAGGCGATGGTATAAGTCGAATAGCAATGAAACTCGACCTTTCGATCGCCAGTCGCGAAAAGAGCAACAACGCCATCCTGTCCTTTTCTATGTAAGCCATCAAGCGAGGCTTCGAGAGGGATGAAGCCAACGTTATCGGGGAAATCTCCGATGTCAGGGATGTGAATCATGCTACTTGACCTTAAGAAGATAGCTCGTAATCTCAGCTGGCCGTAATTCATCAACGATCGACCCGTCTTTGAGCGGCATCTCTTTGATGGGTTCCTCATTGAGTTTCACTTTGCTCACCGCCACCAGCGGGAAGTTGAAACGAATGCTGATCTTTTTCGCTTGGTGATCAACGTTCCAAACGCGGTAGATGTAGTCCTTGCCATTCTCGGCCAGTTTAAAGGCGCCCGGCATGAAGCAGCCATCGTCGGAAGAAATCTCAACAAAGGACTTGGCACAAGGCAACGACCCTTTGAACGGAACGCCCGAGATGGCCTTTAACGGAACCTTGTTCTCGTAAGCCTTAACGATAACGTCGCTCGCTCTGGTAGTTCCGCAATGCGGATAAAGAGCGAAATCATATTCCATCTCGCCAATGCAATGTTGGCCGGTGTATTTCATCGTTTCTTCTTCTCGCATCTTCGAATTGGCAGTCATATAGGCACGTTGAGTACGAATCAAAGTAATCTTTAAGGTGCGGCGGTTATCGTCTTCCACTTCATATTCTCTTAACCCACGGCTTAAGAACGCAAAGCCGTTGGTTCCGTCATTAACGTCGACGAAGTTCTGCATCGGCTGGAAGGGGAAATACTGCTCGAAATTATCCTTGTGGTCTTTCCAACGGATGTCACGACGAACCACGTCCCAAGACGATTCCACATAAACATCATTCGCGTTTTCCAACTCGGTGGGATAGTTGACCCAAAGCTTGTGGTCCCGACTCGAATTAACGAGTTTCGTATGGACTTTAAGATAAGGGCAGCCCTTTTCCAAGGTCAAAGTCGTTTCGATCGGAAGGGGCTTCATCTCTTTCGAGCGATCATGGCCATCTAAGGTTGCTTCAGCGGGGATTTGCATAGTAATCCGAATCCGGAAGCTGCCACGTAAGAGGTTGGATTCCATCATATCAATCTGGGCATGAGCGCCGATGGAAGTGATGGTGTAGTTATTGGCGGTCCCCACCGAAACGTGAGCGCTGCCGACTTCGCCTTGGTCGGTAAAATAGCCGATATGCTTCATCAAACGACCACTTTGTTTGTTCAAAATATCAAAGCTGCCATTTTCTTTAATCCGGACGCGAAGGAATTCATTTTCCAAAACCCCATCATCGCGAGCGATGAGCTCTCGATTGCCCATGAGCTTGGGTTCGAAAGCGAAGACCGGCCCTCGCGGACGCAAGGCCAAGGTGCGGTAGCCACAAGCTGGGACATCCATCTCGACCAAAACCCGTTTACGCGAGGCATCAAACTTAATCGATTTGGTATCAAGTTGGCGTTCGACGCCAATCGAGATGTTATCGCGAGCCAACTCGACGAACGGCATGACGTTCCCCTCGTCATCAACGATGTCATAGAACTCCCCTAAATCGGCGGCGCCACCAATGCCGTTATCGCTGGCAATGACTTTGCCTTTGGGAGTATCGATGACCAACTCGACAATTTCGTGACGCTTAAACGGCAACGTATTGAAAACCACGACCGGATAGTCGTCTTTAAGGAATTTTGTCTGGGTATCAATATTGCCATAAAGCGCGACACAACTGCGATTGGTTACCTCTTCTGCCACCGTCTTGGCTAAGGAGAAGTTGTACATCATGTCTTTATGGGCCTGATCCACCGCCGCGCCACAAATCGAATCGTGGGCATGGTTTTTCAATAAGGCTTTCCAAGCTCTTTCAAAATTCGACGCCGGGTATTCCTTGCCATAGAAACTGGCCATCGAGGCTAACGGCTCCGCTAAATCGATCAAATCCGTTTCGCAAATCTCGTTGGCGAGTTTGATATTGATTCGGGAAGAGTGCGTTGCGCCAAGTAGACCATTGAAATTGTTATATTCCATCGTGGTGAAACGAAGCTCGCCTGAGTACTCAGCGCATTGATACTTGCCTTGATCAGCCAAAGACGTGATGGTGGCCATATAATCATCGAACGTCGTTTGCTTAATCGTATACTTCCCCGGATAGATCTTATTCATGTCATCGACTAATTCGCCCAATTTCCAGTAGGGTTCGTCGTTATCTTCGATGTTCATCGCGAGGATGTTGTCGCCGATAGCATAAGGCTCCGCCTGATTGATCAAAGCGTCTAAAGCGTCCTTCATGTTGGCTTGCTCGTGAATGTAGTCACCATCTTCTTGCAAAACCGTGAAGGCCTTTTCATAAGATTGGGTATCCGCCATGTGTACCGGAATCTGGCGTTTGTCAAAAGTATAAGAAAGGTCTTTGTCGCCTTTGCCCAAGACCGCTCGATCGTGAACATAGAAATACCAGTTGGTGCGAGTAACTTCATCAAAAGTCCTCAATACCTTGATTTGGCTGCCATCGGGTGCTTCCCAGTTGAATAATGGCGTGAGGATGTGTTTATTCGTGCCGCGATAGAAGATGGCGTTGGGAATATCAAAACCTTCGTAGAGTTGGGGCAATTGGCTCGGCTGGCCATAACTAGTCGCGGTATAGCCGCTCCGCATCGCTCCGCCTAACGGAGCAGCCATCTTGTGGCCCATCTGGATGTTGCGAATCAAAGATTCGGGAGCGACCGTATTGATTTCCGGAAGGGTGTACCAATTGACCACAAAAAGCTTCTTGGCTTTGATGAGCTTTTCAATCCGTTCACGATTTTCAGGCCGAACGGCAAGGTAATCTTCGATAACGACCAAGCCGCCATCGATGGTGAAAGAGTGATAACTCTTGTCTTCCTCTAAGACTTTGATGATGTAATCCATCAAGTCCATCAGCCGGAGTTTGCTCTGCTCAGCCGTATGGCGCCACTCCCGGTCCCAGTGCGTTCCGCTAATTAAATGAATGGTTTTCATTTTGATCCTCAGGGAAAAATGTTTTTCCCGTTTCTTCGTTTTATAGATTATCGCCCTTGGCTTTTTTTGTAAATAGGAAACCGGTTCGCGTTGATTCTCTATTTACACCTCTTTATAATGTTTTCATGAAACAAATAATCCCTCTTTTAAAAACGAGTTCTCTTTCTGAAAGCGAGTTGGCCTTAGCGGTCTCTTTGCAAGGTCTCCTCGCACAAAAAGGGAAAACCTTCCTCCTTGATTGCGACCACTACCGGCAGTTTATTGAGGGCAATTCGTTTTCCGTTCGTCCTGTTTTCTTGGGCGCCCTGATTGCCGAAAATAAAAATTTAATTCCAGGCTATGTCCTTTTTGATTTTTCCCGATGTGATGGATCCTTGAATGCCGCCAATATGCTGACCAGCGCCAAAGGCTATCTTGCCGTTCCTTCTGAATGCGAATCATTCGTTTCCGGCCTCCTCCCGTGTGTGCGCGATCTCCGCGAGGAAGATCCCGCAACCATTCAAGAAACCATCTTTGATGAATGTTTGCCATTCTTTAGAAAAGACGGATTGATTCATCAGGTAGAACGAGACGATAACCACAAAATAAACCTCCGAGATTATGGCATTCGCAACCACTGGGCCATCGTGTATGGCGATGAGAGCGAGAAAGGAAGGAAATTCTTAGGTCATGTCCTCTCTTCTTTAAAGCCGGGTATCGCAATTTATGGCTGGACAACCGATGAGGTGTCTTTCGTTGAATTCATTAGCCATTATGGCAATTATATTGTTCCTTCCGATTGGAGCGCCAATCGTGCTTTCTTCGCTTCCGATCAAGAAACCACGATTCCATTTTCTCCTCACCATGTCGATGTTTTGCCGAACAAGCACTATATCGCCATCGAGGTATCAGACGGAGATAACGCTCAATGGCTCGAACGGGATTTCCCCTTTGAAGGCTACTATGGTAAGCGAACGGAATCTTCCCACAGTTATCCTTTGGCCTTCACGATTGCCCCAGCTATGACCTATCTCACTCCGGCAGCCCTCCGCTATATTTATTCTCGAGCCAAAAACGAGACTTTTGCTTCGGGCGTAAGCGGGGCAGGCTACATGAATCCTTGCGCTTTCCCAGCCAAAGAACTCCCTGCTTTTGTTGAGAAAACAGCTCGAATGATGAAAGAGGCCAGCCTCACTATCGTTACGCTTTTAGATAACAAGAACAACATGAGTGATACCACGGTTCGCCGCGTTATCAATGAATACGCTAAACGCCCTGAAATTGACGGCGGGGTCTGGGAAGTCGATCCCATTTGCTATGAAGGAAATGCCGGCAGAATTTACTTCTCCGAAAACCACAAACCCTTTGTCAGCGTTCGTTATTCGCTCTGGTCTCCGACTGGAAATCGGACAACCGACCGAGCCTGGATCGACAAAATTGCCGAGAAAATCAATCAACTCCCAATCGCTCCCAAGCAAGAAAAGGGCTATAGTATTGTCAACGTTCATCCGTGGTCGACAAGCAATGATGACATCGATTATTTGGTCAGTAAACTCAGCGAGAAGAATCAGATTTTGCCGCTCGAGGACTTCATTGGCCTGATTAAAAAGAATTTAGGAGGATGTTGAGGATGACGACGATCAACGATATCGCGAAGGCGACAGGCGTAGCGAAGTCCACCGTTTCAAATGTTTTTAGCGGCAAGAAATTTGTCTCACCTGAAATTCGAGAAAAAGTTTTGGCCACTGCTGACAAAATGGAGTATTCACCTAACTTTTACGCTCGCGTTCTGAGCCACAAAAACGAATCTAACATCTTGGGTCTTTTCCTAGAAAACAACGAAGCTGATGGTGGATTCCAGCCCTATTACGATACCTTGATTCGTTCCCTGACCATCGAAGCCGCCAAACACGGCTTTTCTTTATTGATTTACTTCGGTTTGTCCAATCAAGACATGGCCTGCAATCTGAAGCCAGGTCGTTCGCCAATTGACGCAGCAATCTTGGTTTCCCCCTCCACTGGCGATGAACGCTTAAGCAAGATTGGTTCCTCTTTAATTCCTTTTGTGGTCATCGGCAATCCCAAAGGATTATTTGGCGGAAAAGAGGGCAACTCAATTGATACCGACAACGTCGGATTGGTCCGCCGAATCTTCTCGGAAATGAAACAGCAGGGTTGCAAGAAGATTACGATGATTAACTCAAATCAGACCTTGACGATTACCCAAGACCGCGACGAAGGCTTCAACGAGGTCGCGAAGTCGGATAAAATCGCAAAAAGCGATATTTTCTACAGTGCCCACAGCACCAAAGAAGATGGCTATTACTATGCTTCAAGGGCTCTCAAAGACGGAGCGGACGCCATCATTTGCGCTAATGGTTTTATCGCTTCCGGCGCCTATGAAGCCATCGGAGACGCTGGCTTAAAAGTTGGAGCCGATGTCAAGGTCTTCTCGCTTGGCTACAGCCATAGCAACGACCTCTCCTTCACCCCCTCCCTTTCTTACGCGGCGCAAGATTATGCGGAGTTTGCAAAGCAAGCCGTCGGATTGATCGTTGATGACATCGCGAATAAATCGGCTCCGAAATCCGTTATCATTTCTTCAAAAATTCATTACAACGATTCCTTTGTTGAGCCAAAATAGGGTGCGGTGGCATCAATTTCTTCGGAAAAGAAGATCAGATTTTATTTAATTTGGCCTATTGCAAAAACCGTTTTTCTACATTAAGATAAAAAAGCTGGAAGCAAGCGCTTACACCATTTGCGCCTGCGATAAAAGAAAATCGGTTTTCTTTTGAGGAGTATTCCATGAAGAATCATTCGCTTCTGACTTCGCGCGGCGCTTTAGCCGCTTCGCTTTTGCTCTCGTTGGCCATTACGGGTTGCAGCTTTGGGCAGGGTGGTTCCGACGTTTCGGAGGATATTCAGTCCTCTTTCAACGCCGACACAAGCGCCAAGGTCACGCTTTGGTATCCTTCAGGCGCTGAATACAACACCGCCTTGACTGATGCGATTGCCCGCTTCCAACAAACCTACCCCAACGTCACCTTCAAAATCGTCAAGAAGGCCGGTTTGGACATTTACCAAAGTTACCTCATTGCTCTCAATGATGATAATTCCCGCCCCGATTTAGCCATCGTCGACCACGTTTACATTCCCAACTTAGCCTTTGAGGATCAGGTTGCGAATATCACCGAACTAAGCAATGGGGACGGGGTGGCCTCAAATTTCCCTTCAACCTTATATTCGGCCAATTCCTACAACGGATCCGCCTACGGGCTTCCGCTGAGTGCCAACACCGTTGTCCTGATGGGCAACATGGACATTCTGAATGCCGCCGGTATCACCGCGATGCCGAAGACCTATTCGGAATTCCTAGCCGATTGCGAAGCCATCAAACAAAAAACGAGTTACACCCCGTTTGCTCAGCCGATTAACGAAACCTTCTGCGCCATGGGTTTCTCCTCTTATGTTGCGAGAGAAAAAGGCCAAATGGTCAGCGATGATTACAAAACCATTCAGTTGAATACTCCCAACGTGAAAAAAGCAGTCAACGATTGGGTCAGCCTTTCAAAATACGCTTCGCAAAACGAATATGAAGAAGGCAAATTCTACGGTGGAAGCATTGGCTTCGTTGAAATGGGTTCATGGAACCTTGCCAAGGTTACGCAAGGCGAAACGTCCTTCAAACTCGGTTTAAGCGAAATGGTCAGCATCGATTCGGCAACACCAAACTACTCCGGTCTCGGCCTCTATTCGATGGTTATCGCCAAAAAGAGCGCCGTGAAACAGGCGGCCTATGTTTTTTCGAAATTTTTGGCCACCGATAAAACCTTCCAAATGGCCTTTGCCAAGGTGAAGTCTCTCTTGCCCGTTACCAGTGAAGCGCTATCCGATGACTATTATGCCAAAGACCAATACCTTTCTTATTTCGCCACGCAATTAACCAAAGTGGCTCCTCGTCCTGGCACGCCGGTTTGGTCAACCTTGGAGCAGCAAATCGTCAACATGCTTTACGGCGCAGTTACCGCTAGCGATAGCGCTGGCATTGAGGCCGCCATCGAATCCGCCCAAGCCAAATCCCAAGAGGCCACCGATCGGAAGTTCAACGGCTAAAATATGAATGACAGCACCCTTGCTTTGGCACAAAGAAAGAAGAGAAAGACAAAGTGGTTCACCCATGAGGCGATAACCGCTTACCTTTGGCTGCTCTTTCCGTTGGCGTGGTGGGGTGTTTTCTTCTTGTTTGCTTTCGTCCGTGGTTTTGTTTTCTCCTTCACCAATCTCACTATCAGCATCTCAAAGATCTCCAGATTCACCTTTGAGCAATACACTCGTCTTTTTGCCGACGATGTTTTCTGGACCGCCTTCCGCAATACCATTATTTGGACTTTGGTTATGACTGCGCTCAACAATGGCCTTGGTTTGTTCGTCGCCTATTTGATTTCTCGAATTCATCATGGCCAAAAGGCTTGGCTGACTCTTTTGTTCTGGCCAACCCTTGTTTCTGCGGTCATTTCCAGCCAAATCACCACCTTGGTTTTCAATCCCTCGGATACTGGGATCATGAACCAAATCATTGCCGCATTCGGAGGAAAACCATTGGCTTGGTATAACGATCCAAATCTATCGCTATTTACCCTAATGATCATTCCTGCTTTGCTTGGCTTTTCAAGCCAGATGTTGATTTACTATGTTGCGATCGAAGGCATTCCCAAGAGCTACGTGGAGGCCGCCATCATGGATGGCGCTTCGACCTGGCAGATCTTTGAGCACATCTATGTTCCTTCCATCAACAGCGCCATTCTTTATAACTGCCTTTTGTCCATCATCGGTGGCCTTCAGGTTATCGGGCCGATGCAATTAATTACCAACGGTGGCCCTTCCAACAGTTCTATGTCGATCACTCTCTATATGTATAACGCCTTGATCGGGGGCGAAAACGGCTACGCCTGCGCCATCGCCGTCGCCACATTGAACGTCATCATGCTTTTGTCCATTCTTCAGATTTGGCTGCAACACAGAATATCTCGCTCGGAGGAGGCTTTATGACAAAAATGAAGCATCTCTCAGTTCCGTTAGAGGAAAAGAACGATCGGCCAGCCCTTCACGTCTTTTTAAAAGTCCTGATTGTTTTGGTTCTAACAGTTTTCGCTTTCTTACAAGTCTTCCCGTTCTATCTCGAGTTCATCCAATCGGTTCAGCCAATCGAAGGGTTCACTCCAGTAGATGGCAAGGTCTATTTCTGGCCTGTTTCTTGGAATTGGTCGAACTACGCCACCGCCATCCAAGAAGGCGATTTGCTCACCGGATTAAGAAACACTTTAATCGTTTCTTTCTCCTTCACCCTCATCAGCGCCGTAATTATCTTGGTCGTTGGCTATGTTCTTTCAAAAAAGAAATTCAAAGGACGCAATGTCGTGACCATCGCCTTGCTCATTACGATGATGGTCCCGGGTCAGATGCTGATGATCACGAACTACCAATTAGTCTCTGCCCTCAACTGGACTTCCACTTTTGCGGCATTGATTCTGCCAGGCATCGTTAATGTTTCTGGCATTTTCCTCGTCAAAGCCTTCATGGACTCCGTCCCCAATGAAATTCTTGAGGCCGCCAAAGTGGATGGGGCGGGCGAAGTCCGATCTTTATTCCAAATCGTTTTGCCAATGTGCTTGCCAGTCTTGGCAACCTATTTCATCATGACTTTCATTGCGGAATGGAACGACTATCTTTGGCCGATGTTGGTTACCGGTAACGAAGCGCTCTATACGATTCAATTGAAACTAGTCTTTTTTGGTGAGGGCGGGGGCGGCGGATGGCGCGAGGTTTTCTTGAGGTCAGCAGCTCTGATTTCAACCTTGCTTCCTGTCATTGTTGTTTATGCCCTGTGCCAGAAAAAGCTAATTGGAGGTTTAAATATCTCCGGCATTAAATGAAAGGATTTTCTATGCAACACAATTGGCTTAGAAAGATGGTGGCTTTGCTTCTAAGCATCGTTGCCCTGAGCGGATGCAATTCGAATCCAAACAGTCTTAGCAATTCCCAAGGCAACGCTTCGACTACCCCAGAAAGTGGGAGCAGTTCTCCTTCTTCCTCCAGTACTCAAGTGAATCCACCGGTCGAATCGGGCGTCTATTGGCGCTCGCCAGGCATCGCCGACACGGTCTATGCGATCTCGTCAACCAGTATGTCGGGTGACGAGATGGCTATGATCAGCAGCGTTCAAGGCATCCTGGCCCAGACGCTGTCGCGAGTGTATGTCTACGATGGCACAGCCGATTCTAAGTACTGGCTGAGCCAACTCCAGTCTAAGAAAGGCTTCCAAGTCAAAGAATATACGGATGCGTTCACGCTCTTGGCCGATGTGAAAACCTATCTCCCCAGCAAAAAGTATGTTACTTACAAATCCGTAACGACGAGTGGCAACAACTACGACCTGTCCATTGACCACGCGGCAACCGTCAGCGGCGTCGAAGGATGGATCATGGTTGATTCCTCTTTGGTATCAAAGGCAATCACGGCTGGCTTTGCGCCGGGCCTCGATGTCAGCGATTACACCACGCGCCAGATCTTCGAAAAATATAAGTCACGGCTTAACAACCAATTGCTTCTTAGCCAAAACCCACAAAAAGCGATGTTGCGGGATTATTCTATTGCGGCTAAGGCCTTCTGCGGCTATATGGACTACATCACCGACGACTCGACTATCCGAACAGAAATCGGACAGTGGGCGGCCAAAAACGCCCCAATCATCGGCTGGACTGAAAACGAGGTCAACTTCGTGTCGGTCAACTCAACTTTATCGCTGGTCACCCTCGCGGCTGACTGGGCGGTTTCGCTGAGCTTCCTCTCCGGCTATTCGCCAGCGGCCACTCTTTCGTTCCCCAATTATCAGAAACGGAATGTTGTGGCGAGCAAAGGCAAGCATTATCTCGCGATCGTCATGAGCGACGGCGACAACATTCAGTGGCTGGAGCGCACCTTCATGGATGACACGCGCTGGTATGGTTCTTCTCGGAGGGGTTCTTTCCCGATGACCTGGACCGTTTCGCCAGCTCTCGCCGATTTAGGGCCTAGCGTCCTTGAGAACATCTATTCCCGCGGCAGCGCCAACGATGACTTCATCGCCGGCCCTTCGGGAATCGGTTACATCAATCCTTCGGAATATAACGAGGCGTCCTTGCCGGATTATTCGGCAAAGACGGCTGGCTACATGTCACGAACGGGCTTGAGCAGCGTCAACTTTCTTGACTCCTTCGCTAACGAAGACAGCCTTGCTTATTTCGCTTCTCAGGAGCAGATCAAAGGCGGCGTTTGGTCACTTGGTGATTACTATCTCGAAGGCAAGGGCGGGGTCTACTGGTCCAACGACAAGCCTTTTGTCTCCGTACGAGAAACCCTTTGGCGCGATGGCAACGACAACCACAATAAGTATTATGGGTTCACAGAACGAGTGGCTCAGCGCATCAACAGTTACAAGACGGATCCGACCGATATTTCGGGCTATACCGTCTTAATTGCGCACGCTTGGAGCATCGGAACGATGGAGTATATCAACCGCTTCGTACGCCAGCTCGATGATCACGTTGAACTGGTGACGGTAGACGAGTTACTCGATCTCGTCAAAGCCAATGTTCCGCACACGAATGTCGAACAAGCGGCTGATATCGCCCCGAATGAGGTTTCGCCTCTTTGCGCGATTGACTCGCGTGCCTTCTATTGGAAGGACGTGAAAGACTATCCCGTTACCGCTGAGCGCAATTTTGAGTTTGCCAACGCGGACGATTTGGGTGGTTGGTCGCTCAACTGCGGTGGCCTCGAATACGATAAATGCGTTTGGGATTCTTGGTCCGTTTCAGGCAAGGGATCCATCCGTTTGGATGGCTCCGACCTTAACGACAAGATGGACGCGATACCGAATTCCTACATGTACAACATGTTCCAGTTAGGTAGCAACGAAAGCAAACTCGAAATACTCTGCAAAGGCGGCTCGAACGCCGATACTTTCTTCCGGGTTCATGTCTACTACGAAGACGCTTCGCTTGCGGATGGCTATGGCGAAGATATCTTGAAAGACGGCTATGGCGCCAGTGCCACGTTCGATGATTACGGCTATTACGAACGGGCCGATGGTTCCAATCCAACCACTTACGATTTCTCTTTGAGCAAATACGCCGGAAAGAAAACCCTTATCTCTCTTGAACAGGATGATGACGGCGATGGTTCTGGCGAGCAGATTTTCATCGACTATGTTCACATTTCTTAATCGAGAAAGGATTATTCATGAAACATTTTGCTAAACCTTTGGCTTTAACTCTTTTGGCCCTCACGTTGGCGGCTTGCGGCACTGCTGCATCGTCCGCTTCGCTTACCTCAACAGGAAGCAGCGAGACCTCGACGGCGGCCTCAACTCCGACTAGTTCAACCCCAACAAAAACCGCTCTGGCGGCTGCGGTCGTCTCTTTGTCGCACTACACCGCCAGCTGGGTCGCGGTTGAACATGCCGATGGCTACAAAGTCTATTTGAATTCAACGCTTCTGAAGACAAGTTCAGAACTAAGCTACGATTTCGACACGACGATTTCAACAAAACAGACTCTCTACGTCGTGGCAAACGATAGCACCGACGCTTACCTTGATGCCGCTGCCTCGAACTCGGTTGAATTCACCGCGCCGGCTTCCTTGGCCGCGCCGGTGATTAGCTTTGATTCCGCCACGAAGACCGTCAATTGGGCCGCGGTTACCAACGCCTTGACTTACATGGTGTTCGAGAACGGAACCTTCATGGGTGAAACCGATAAACTGAATTATATCGTCACGGATACCAATGTCGGCGCTTACTCTTTCACCGTCAAAGCAAAATATGGCGATTTGATGTCCGACTACAGCAATTCCGTTGTTTATAAGGTTTTGCCGGCAACGATTGCCACCGCCGTCAAATGGGATCGCGCGGGCTTATATGGCGATGATTGGACTCGGAGTGGCAGTTTCGATACAGGCGTTGGCGAAGGCTGCGATATGAACGCTGGATCCAGCATGCTCATGGCTCATGCCATCACGGTGGACTCCCAGTATCTTCGTATTTCGATGCGCGTCTTCCACCGCGAAGGTGAAACATATCCGAAGTTCTATGTCTATGTCGATGGCGTGGTAACGAGAGCTATCGGCAGCACGAGCGATTTCGTCACCACCGATCTCGATGCTGGAGCCACCTTTGACTACGATCTCACCGCCAAAGTCGGTCAGACTGTCATCATCGAGTTCAAAGAAATGGCTTCAACCCACACCTGCATTACCGGGGTGTCGATGGTAAAGGCCCTAGGTGCTTCTCTCTCCTCGAAGACTTCGTGGAGTCGAAGCGAATTCTACGATGAGTGGTTCCGCGAGGGATCCTTTAATACCGGAGTCGGTGAAGGCGTTGACTTCACCGGCAGCGGCGCCGCAAGCATCATCCTGAACATCACCGCGGACACCAAGTTCTTCAATGTTGGTATCCGCCAGTTTGAGAATCAGGATACTGACAAGGCCCATTTGGCCCTCTATGCCGATGACGCGCTGGTTAAAACGGTCGAGGGCGATGATTACGCCGTCTCCAGCCTCGATGGATCCACAATCGTTTACGCTTGGGACCTCTCGACGTATATTGGCAAAACGGTTACCTTCAAGTTCGCCTCGCTCGTCTCGGAAGTGAATCACTGCGTCGGAACAAGCTTCGCCTTAGCCGCCACTTCAGGATCGACCGTTCCAGGCAGTGGCATGAGCTTAGCCAGCGCCACCGCGTGGACCGGAAGCCAAATCTCTTCGGATTCGGCTTGGGTCAAATCCAGCGGCGCCGCTCTTCGCAACGAGGGCTTCGATTTAGCCCATGGCGAGAGCGCTATGGTGAAGATCGCGATTGCCACTTCGACCAAATACCTGAACGTCAAGGCCAGAATGTATGCTGGGCAGGATAATAGCGCATCCTCGCTCCAAATCAAGGTCAACGGAACCGCCATCAAAGCGGTCAACAGCGATTTTGACACCTTCCCCGTGCCCGTTTCTGACAGCGAATTCATCTACGCTTTCGATCTGTCCATGTATACGGAGTTTAAGCCAGTCATCACCATTCTCAACGCTTCCGACTCAACCAATCACCTCGTCCTAACTAATGTTGAGTTCGCCGCGACCGACAATCACACCGCTGCCGATAACTACAATGTTGCCGTTACCGACTTCGATCGCTCCTTCCTCTATTCGAAGTGGACGATTTCGGGCAATAACAGCGGCGTTGGTGAAGGCGTTGACCTCCAGGGCGCCGGAACGATGAGCTACCGATACACCGTGGATGCAACCACCAAACTCGTGAACGTGAAGACTCGGGTCTTCAATGGGCAAGACAGCGACAACGCCTCCTTCGTCTTCAAAGTCGGAACCACCACCATCAAGGCCGTCAATAACGACGCCGATTCTTGTGTGCTGCCAATGAACACCGATGATTCGACTTGGTGGACCTTCGATCTGACTTCCTATCTCGGAAGTGAAATCGGCATTTCCATCACTTCGGACAACAGCAAAGTCAACCATATGGTCGTTGAACACGTAACGTTGAACGCGACGGACGCCCATACCAACGCAATATTAACCGCCTTCTATCCGAAGGCGATCAACACCTACTGGACCGTCGCCAACGCCAGCACCATCAATGAAGGCGTTGATCTCGCGGCCTCTGGTTCTGCCAGTTACGCCTATAGCGTTGCCGATGCCACCAAGGTCCTAAAAATCAACTGCCGCACCTTCAGCGGACAAGAAACAGTCCAGCCCCAACTTGAGGTCAAGGTGGGCACAACCATTATTCAGGCCCATGGCTTAACAACTGACACCGCCCCTCTTGCCATCGACACCGACGCCACTCAAACCTTCCAATATGATCTGAGTGCCTACGTTGATCAAAACGTTACCATTCAAGTTCTCTCGGTCCAAGGATCGAATAACCACTTGGTGATTCAAAGCATCTCTCTCCTCTCGGCAATCGGCTAAGTTTGAGACAACAAAGCGCCATCCGCAGCCTTCTATCGGTTGCCGATGGCGCTTTTCTTTGGCAAGACTCGAGTCGGCATTTGCTTCTTCAATACGAAAAGGAGTTTCCTAAGGTAATCTTGTTCTTGATGACTAAATGACTTCTCGTCTCTTTGTGATCTACCACCGCAATCAACATCTTGGCCGCGGCTTCACCTAGCATAGAAACTGACTTCAGAATTTGAGGGGGCGAGCGAAAAGACGGCAATGTCCTTTCCTGCGCGCTTGCCGCAATCTTTAACGGCACGATAGGCTTCAAAAGTGATGAATCCGGCGACCGAATGACTCGCCAACAAATTCAAAGAACAACAAAAATAAAAATAGGCTAAATGGATAATTTTTCCGTTACCCGATTGATAGCGGATTTTCCTGCCATCCAGGCTCGCATAATCCATTCCGTCTTTTGTTAATTTAATATGGTGAAAACAAAAAGTAGGCCAACAAGTGGTTGGCCTACTTTGGGTAGGAGGACAAATTTGAATTACTTTGACTTCAACTCCAATGTGCCGCTGGCCATCAACTTGCCACTCTTGCGATCGAACAAGAGAATTTCATTGCCTTGGACATCAAGTTTGGCTTTGGCGCCGATCTTATAATCAACACCGCCGAAGACCACGCTGGTTAATAAGAATTCCCCAGAGCGGAGCTTGACGGTCGTCTCCATGCCAGTCGGCAAGGCGCTGTAGATTTCTGTCGCCAGCGGCCCTTCGTCGCCGATTTTGATGAATTCAGGACGGATGCCCAAAACATAAAGATTGTCTTTAACTTCGTGTTCCTCTTCGGCGGTAAGAACCCCGCCGACTTTGTTGACGTGGTAATTGAAGGAACGATCCGAATTTTCCTTCTCGACGAATCCTTTGCGCTTGCTTTCGTCTTCCTTTTTGACGGAATTCTCATTCATCTCTTTATCGCATTCAGCCCGGAATTCTTGAAGATTTAGATAAGTGTTCGGCTTGAAGACAGCCTTGACGTCATCAAATAACGTCAATTCCAAGTCATCGTTCTTCTGCTCAGCCAACGCTTCAACGAAATTAATGCTGGGCGAGCCGATAAAATCGGCGACAAAGAGATTGGCGGGGTTCCGATAAACATCAAGCGGAGCCTCGTATTGTTGAATCACGCCGTTGTTGATCAAGCAAACCTTGGTCGCCAGCGTCATCGCTTCCTGCTGGTCGTGGGTGACGTAAACGAAGGTACTGCCGGTATCGACATGAAGACGTTTAAGTTCGCTTCGCATCTCCAAGCGGAGTTTCGCATCGAGGTTGCTGAGCGGCTCATCCATGAAAACGACTTTTGGCCCGGGCGCGAGGGTCCGGGCAATGGCGACACGCTGCTGCTGGCCGCCCGAAAGTTCGGAGGGATAACGATCCATGAATTCGCCGATGTGGACGATCCGAGCGACATGACGAACCCGCAGATCGATTTCTTCTTTGTCAAGTTTGCGATTTTTCTTGATGACTTCACCCTCTTTGACGTATTCGCCACGCTCGTTGAGCGAAAAACCTTTATCTTCCACTTTTTTGGCGGAGGCATCGGCTTGATTCAAGTACTCGGTCTTCTTCGCTTGGGCAATTTGGAGGCATTCGGCATCGGTTTTTTCATCGAAGCGAAGATCAAAAAGCTCTTCGGCCGAAGACAGGGAAATCTCAAAACCATCCACCAAGAAAAGCAAAGCCTTGTCTTTGACGACCTTGTGGTTTTTATCGAGAGAATAGGCGAAGTATTTTTTGATATCTTCCACCTTCCCCACCACTTCGCTCAATTTGCGATATTTCAAATAGGTCGAATCGATGAGCGGCATTTCCTCTTTGAGCTCACAAAGGCCGAAGGTAATGTTTTTATAAACGGTCATATGGGGCCAAAGAGCATAGTTTTGAAACAAGAAGCCCACGTGCCGGTCCTGCGGCGGAACGTTCACGCCGGTCTCGCTATCGAAAATGGTTTCGCCATCCATCGTGATTTTACCCGAGGTCGGAGTTTCAAGCCCGGCAATCATACGCAAAGTCGTGGTCTTGCCACATCCCGACGGACCAAGCAAGGTAACGAAGCTATTGTTCTCAATTGTCATATTGAGATGATCGGCCCCATAGAAGCCTCCCCATCTTTTGGATACGTTTTCCAGTACAATTTTTGGCATATTATTTGCCTCCCACTCCTTTGTCGATGCTAGCGCCGGTTAGAATATTCGTCAGCCAATTTACCAAAAGAATAATCACAATCAAGGCAAGGTTTGCCGCGTTTTCGAGCGCCGGAACTCCATCGGCGTCCAACTGGAACATGAATTTGGTCAGTGTCATCTGATCGTTGCCAATGAAGACAAAGAGGTCGTATTCTCTCATGCAAGAGATGAAGGGAAGCAAGAAGCCCGAGATGAAGGCGGATTTCTGAATCGGGAAGATAATCCGGGTCATTCGTTTCCACCAAGGAATGTGCTGAATGACACCTGCCTCCTCGATTTCGCCGCTCAACTGCATCATCGCGTTCAAGGAACTTCGCGAGGCCATCGGAATGTATTTCACCGTGCCCAAGATCACCGCGATGAAAAGCCACGCGCCTGCCATATTTAAGTTTAAACCCATCAGATAAAAAGTGACGGAGAGAGCCAAAGAAGGCATCAAGTACGGGAAGAAGGCCAGACCATTGACAAAGCGAGCGCCTTTGGATTTCCGTTTCTTGCTGACGGCATAGCCAATGAGAAGGCCACTTAATCCGGCGGTGAGGCCGCAGCATAAGGAGAGAATGACCGACCCGCGAAGAGCAAGCCAAATCTTCTTTTCATGGAAGAACCCGACAAAATCGTTGGTCGATAGAGGCGTCGTCGAAGTCCAAGCCACCCACGAGAGACCCGAGGAATAATCGCCAGGGTTGGGCAAGAGAGACTCAAGGAAGAAGGAGACCATCGGCCCGACGCAGAAGAAAACGACCAAAACGCTGATGAGAATGCCCCAGAACCATTTGCCAAATTTGCCCAGATTGTTCTTGGTTATTTGGCCGGATTTACCCGAGACGGTCGTGAACTGCTTTCGCGAGCCTGTTTGGACTTGGTTAATCGCCAGAATGACGAGACCAATCAAGATGAGAACAAGTGCCATGACATAGCCTTGACCCGCGTTGCGGCCCGAGCCAGAAAGCATCGCTTGCATTCGGGTAGCCAAGACATAGTAATTGACGGGATTCCCTAAGGTAACGGCAACCGAATAAGAGGACATCGCTGAAGAGAAAACCAAGAGAATGGTCGATAAGATAGCCGGTTTCAAGAGCGGAATCGTCACTTTGGTAAAGCTCTTCCAACGAGGAATGCCCAGAATCGTGGCGGCTTCTTCAAGGTTTGAATCCATGTTTTGCAAAACGCCACCCATCAAAATATAGGCAAAAGGAGCGTAATGAAGGCCGAGGATCAAAGCGATCGGGAATGGGCCATAAACGAACCATTCAGGAGCCGCCCAGCCAAAGAGGGCTTGGAATTCGCCAACGTGGCCTGAAGTGCAGGCGGTAGAGATGAACAAGTTTTTCCAGAAAAGGGCTAAGGTCCATTGCGGCATGATATAAGGGAAAATAAAGGCGGCCGAGATGAAGCGTTTCATCTTCATGTTGGTCCGGGCTAGAAGAAAGGCGGTCACGCCACCGAAAAGGAGAGCAAAGATGCAAGCGAGAACAGAAACAAGGAGTGAGCGGCCAAACGGTTTCCAAAAATAGCCAACCGACGTGTCGTTGTTCCAATCAAAAACCTTACTGAAGTTATTGAAGGTGAAATCGCCATAGCCCACCACGGCATAACCGGTAAAGGATTTCATGAGCAATGAAATAATCGGATAGACATTGAGCAAGAGCAAAACGACACCAAAAAAGACGAGGATGGTGTTGGCAGGCACTCCAAAGAATGTCAGGGTCGTATTCAGCCCCCGCTTAACTTTTTTGATAAAGGGGTTGGGCGTTGGCGCCGACGTTTCATCCATGGTGTGCTACCTTCTTTCCAAAAGAAACAAAGGCAAATCGGGAATGGCTCCTCGGTTTGCCTTTGCATTCAACAACGATTACTTCGCGGCAAGTTTCTTGTCGATGTAGTCGATCATCGTATCGTAGTTGGCGCCGATGAATGACGGGGTTTCAACAACCGCTGCACCCTTCGTGAGCCACCATTTAGAAGTCGGATCGTTGAGGCAGGAGAAAACGGTCGTTCCGCCATCGGCCAAGTTCTTTTGCGTGAAGGTTAAATCCTCAGCAAGAACGCCATTGCCGTTCTGAGTCCGGTCGACGTTGATCGAAGGAAGCGAAGGATAGTCGCCGACATCTTCGCCCCAAACTTTATAGGCATCGGCGCTGGTCGAAATCAAATTGAAGAAAGCACAGGCGGCATACGGATATTGAGCATTCGGCATAATCTGGAGGTAGTGCTTGTACATGAAGCCACCGAAACCAGCGATCTTGCTATCGCCCATCGTCGCACCGTTGGTGTTCTCCTTCCCAAGCGCAGCAACCACAAGGTTCTTCTTGGAGATCGCGGCGGTCTCTTTCACCTTAAGAAGCTTCGAATAAACGATCCAGCCGAGGTTCCCTTTCGTTTCGGCGAGGTGGGCGATGGCTTTGCCATCATCCTCGTAGAAGATGGCGTTCTTGATGAAGCCATCGATGAAGGCGTATGCATAGGCTTTGTCGCCATAACTCTTGTAGTCATCGATCTTAATATCGGAAGAGTTCGTCGAAGCTTCATAAGCGGTCTTAAGTGCGGCAACCTGGTCCTTATCCGAGAGCTGGATGAGCCAGTCCATGTTGACGTTTTCGTTGTTTGGGTTCATCGTGTCGATCTTGCCTTTGAAGCTCGAGTCGGTGATGTCCCAGACGTTGTCGATGTTCATGTTGCCATCGGCATTGTTGTACATCCAAGTCTTAAAGTTGTACTGAAGGGTGAACGGATTGGCAGAAGTCGTATCGACGCCGCTGGCTTCTTTCCACTCCTTCGGAACGTAGTTCTTAAAGTACTTGGTATCGATGCCTTTGGTTTGCAGCTGATAACCATCTTGAACGATGGCGGCGCTGTAGCCGTCAGTCACTTTGGAAGTGATTTCCGAGAGCAAAGTGGTATAAATCGTGCCATCGACCTGAGTATCGTACTTCAGCGGATCGGTAATCGCCGCATTGTATTTCTGCAATTTGGCAATGAAGGCATTCTTGACGGCGTCTTTGCCACCGCGGCTCGTCGTGGCAACGATTTTGAGCTGACCTTTGTCGCCAAGTTCTTTGGCCGCCTTCTCAAAAAGTTGCTCTTGAGTAAGGGTTTCGGCATCGGCGACGGCTTTCTCAACCGCGCTTGCTTCCGTTTTCTGGCATCCCGTGATGGCCGTGACTGATGCAACGGCAATCAAAGTGAGAAGTAATTTGCTTGTTTTCATTTTTACCTCCTTTGTTTGGTAATGAACTAAGCTGCGAACAATATAAAATGAAAGCCCTTTCAAGTCTATATCATTATTACTTTTTGCTTACTTTTATCACGTTTTTATTAGATTTTATCTATTTTGTTGTTTCGGTTGTTTTGATGTCCGGGAAGGTGAGGGTAAAAATGGAGCCCACTCCGAGAGTAGAATCCAGATCCAAGCGGATTTCATAGTAGGAACAGATGTATTTGACGATGGCAAGGCCCAAGCCGGTTCCCATCTCTTTACGGGAGCGAGCCTTGTCGACCCGATAAAAACGTTCGAAGATACGCGACTGGTCTTCTTTGGCGATCCCAATGCCAGTGTCCTGAAGAGAGATTTGGCGTTTTGCTTCGTCGATCCGCACGAGGATGCTCCCACCCTCTTTGTTGTATTTAATCGCGTTAGTGATCATGTTGTCAAAAAGGCGGTCACAATCCTCATGGTTGATCATGACGAATAGGCTGTTTTTGTCTTTGATGACATTCAACTTCTTCTTTTTGATTTCCGCTTCATGGAGTGCCAAAAGTTCATCGATCGTCCGTCCAACGTTGATCTTTTCGATGGGCCTAAGGCTTTCATTCTCCAAAGACGAAAGCGCCAGCATATCCATGATGATTTGGTTCATTCGTTTGGCTTCTTCCACGGTTTTCTTTGTCGCTTCTTCACGTTCTTCTGGCGTTGTGATAACGCCTTCTTCGATCATTTCCTGAAAGCCAAGGATGGCGGTTAATGGCGATTTCAACTCATGAGAGGCATTGGCGAAGAAATCGCGTTTCATCGCTGCACTGTTATATTCATCGGTAACGTCGAGCAGAAGGAGGGCAGCCCCGGACTTTTTGGCCTCGGCTCCTCCAAAATTTACCGCTTCAATTTCGCAATGGTAAATCCGGCTTTCCAGCTTCAAGTCAAAGGCGGTGCGAATTCCTGTTTTCGAGACAACGGAGAGATTCTTTACGACGATGGGCGAATTGATTACTCGGAAATTCCGATTCAGCGCGTCTTCCTTTGAAAGAGAGAGGATTTGCGAGGCTTTGTGGTTAAAAACAACGATGGTTGAATCTTGATCCACCACAATCATGCCTTCAATGAAAGAGTCGAGAATGAAGTTCGTTTCGTCCGCTTTGCTTTTTGCTTCTCTCAACTGCAGATCAAGCTCCTTGCGGGAATCACGAATGATTTTGCTGTAAAACTCCAAGTCATCATGATAGACGACATTGGACGAAAGGCCGCAGACACCTTGCAATTTTTTGACCTGAATCTTTAAAGAGTTCATCGATTTTTCGAGGTGGCGGAAAGTAAAGAAGAGATAAAGGCCATCCACAAGAACCACGATAATAGAACCAACGATCAGGAAATTCCTTGCCAAAAGAACCCCAAAAGGAATCTCTTCACCATAGCGAACGTAAATGTCATCGCCTTCAATCAAATAAAGATGATAAGAAAACTCTCGGCGGTCAACCGGATTTTTTTCTGAATAGGTTTTCCCCAGATGTTCGGTAAAATAGGCTTCCGATTCAACGGTGACAACAACGCCCAAACTATCCGAAGTGCTTTTGGTATTTCCTTTGGAAAAATAGGTGATCTCAAAATTACTAAGACCATCAAAACGAACCATTTCGTCGTAGTAGTCGCGCTTGCTGATTAAAGAAGAGACGATACTGTCCCCATTAGAGACTACCGCTTGTTCATGGGCATTTCGACCGAGGAAATACCAAGAAAGCGCGACGGTAAAAAAGGAGATGAAAGCAATTAAAGACATGATGATAGAGGAGACAATAACGTGTTTCTTGTTCATCGGATCCTTACACTACTTTATAGCCACCGCCATAAATGGAAACGATGTGTTTGCCGTCTTTGCCAAGTTTTTCCCGCAAGGAGCGAATATGCATATCAAGGGCCTTGCTCGTCGGCTCAAAAGAAGCTTTCGAACCCAAAAAAGCGCGAGTCAGTTCTTCGCGGGAAACCAATTTGCCAAAGCGGTCAAGCAAAGCCGAAAAAACAATGTATTCGGTGGCGGTAAGATCAAGGAGTTTGCCGTTGTTGTAGATTTCGCCGGTCGAACGATCGAGACGAAAAGGAGAACAATCCTTGACGCTGCCGCTATTTTCGGTTCGGCGGATGTGCGCGTTCACCCGGGAGACAAGTTCGCTGATTTCAAAGGGTTTGATCATGTAATCATCAGCTCCCAAATCGAGAGCCATCACCTTGTCGCTCGTCAAAGATTTCGCTGAAACGACGATGATGTGGATTCCATCGTTGGCTTTGTCATGACGGATATAGGAAAGAATATCCTTTCCTTGGATTCCCGGCAGCATCAAATCCAAAAGAATGAGCGAGGGTTTCTGCTTAGCAAAGGCATCTAAAAAACTTTCCCCATCGGAAAAGCTACGGACATCAAAGCCCTGTTTGATCAGCGTCATGCGAATAATGGTTGCAATGTTTTCGTCATCTTCGACGGAGTAAAGTAAGTAACTCATATGCCTCTTCTTAACTAATTAAGCATCATCACTTTGTTTAATGCAATCACGATAAGGAGCAAGAAAAAACAAAATGTCCCAAACAATTTCTTTAGTGGTCCCGAAAAGAAAGAAGGTTATTTCAAATTTTTCCCCTGCAAATCGCGGCTAATTTGCTTATTTCGAGGCGACATCTTGTCAGGAAAGGAGGACAAATCAAACCAAGCCAGGCGTTTGACCTCTTCTTCTTGAGGAGAAATCTCCCCTTCATACTCTTGGCAAAGATAGACCACATCCACGCCAGATACAACGTCGCCATTGGCGTAACGATAATAGGTCAAGGGACCCGAATAAACACCAAACAAGGTGCATGATTTAGCTCGGAGGTGCGTCTCCTCATAGAGTTCCCTTTGAGCAGCGTCCTCTGCGCTTTCATTGAATTCAATCGAGCCGCCAGGGAAATCCCAATAGCCGTCGTCGGAGCGTTCTTCGAGCAGAAAACGGCCATCCTTTCCCTGGAGAAGCATCACGGAAAAAGCGATAACGAGCGGCATGTGGGAGACTTTTTTACGAATATCTGAAATGTAGCCCATGACAACCGAGGTTATTGTAACGCAAAAGCGAAAGGAAATGGGAGAGCGTTACCTTATACAAAGAAATCCCAGTCATTCTCCCCCACAAACCTTCTTTTCCACTTTATAATAAGAGACAAGGTAATAAGGAGTTCCCATGGACAAGGTTCAACAAAACTACGAACGCTGGCTTTCTTCGACGAAGGTTGCCGAGGAGGACAAAGCCCTTTTGCGGGCGATGAGTGGCAGTGAACGAGACGAGGCTTTCTTCCAAGACATTCAGTTCGGCACCGGCGGCATGCGCGGAGTCTTGGGCCCTGGCACCAACCGGATGAATTCTTTCACCGTCAAACGAGCGACCATTGCTTTCGGCTTGATGCTCTTAAAGGAATTCCCCCGCGAAGAATCGCGCGGAGTTGTCATTTCCCACGACAACCGACACCATAGCCGCGACTATGCCATTGAATGTGCTCAAATCCTTAACGAAATGGGGATCAATGCTTTCTTATTCGATTCCTTGAGGCCGACTCCAGAACTCTCTTATGGCGTCCGTTATCAACACGCCCTTGGCGGTTTGATGATCACCGCGAGTCACAACCCGAAACAATATAATGGCTATAAGGTTTATGACAATAAAGGCTGCCAACTAGTCCCTGAGAAAATCCAGCCGATGCTCGATATCTTGTCTGGACTTCCGAATGAGTTGGTGGCAGAACCGACCCCCGCAAAGAAAAAGGGCACCACCGTCATTTTGCCAAAGAAAGTCGATGACGATTATGTCGCATTGGTCGAGCGGTGCCAAATCAATCCCGATCTCAATAAAAAAGGATTCAAAATTGTCTACACCCCGAACCACGGCACTTCTTACGAGAACGCGATGCGGGTCTTCAAAGATTGTGGCTATGACATCACCCCAGTGGAGAAACAATGCACCCATGATCCGGATTTCTCGGGAACGCTGAGTCCGAACCCCGAAATGGATGACGCTTGGATCGAGCCGGTCAAATTAGCAACGAAAATCCATGCTGATGTGGCGGTGATGACCGACCCTGATGGCGATCGGTGCGGCATCGCTTATCTTTCGAGCAAAGGAACTTATGAGCGGCTGACTGGCAACCAGTCCGGCGCCTTGCTCATCGATTACATCTTCTCGGAGCGGAAGCGTCAAGGCAAACTCCACAAGGATGGCGTGATGTACGACACCATCGTCACTTCGGATCTGGGCCGCAAAATCACCAAGTCCTATGGATTGGCCAATGAAAGTTTCCTTACTGGCTTCAAATACATCGGCGATCGGATTGGCTTTTACGAGGATCGGGGTCACGGACCGGTCTTTGAATTTGGTTATGAAGAGTCCTATGGCTGCCTCGTTGCCCCGTTTGCCCGCGACAAGGATGGCATTCAGGCAATCTTGCTTTATTGCGAAATGGCACTGTGGTACCACCTCAAAGGGATCCCACTCGATGTCGCCTTCCAAAATCTTGAAAAGAAATTTGGCTACCACGAGACGACGACCGATTCGATTTACTTCGAAGGCTCTTCAGGCGCCGAAAAAATGAAGGCGATGATGGACCGCCTCCACGAGAAGGCCCCCACCGAGGTCGAAGGTTTCAAAATCATCCGCGTCGAGGACTATTTCAAAGGAACGTGGCTGAACCAAGACGGAAGCGAGGGAAAGTTAGCCTTGCCGAAAGAAGAAGTCGTTCGTTTGTTCTTCGATGACGGTTCTTGGATCGCCGTTCGTCCTTCGGGAACCGAACCGAAGATCAAATTCTATGTCGAGGCCGTCGCAAAGAGTGACGAAGGCCTCCATCAAAAAGCCGTTTCTTTATCAAAGTCCCTGCAAAAAGCCCTCGGAATCCAGTTCTAAGGCTTTGGTTCTTATCAGGAATTCCAAAAGACGAAAAAACCACTTCAGGCCTTGCGGTTCGAAGTGGTTTATTTGTTCCGTGGTTCTTATTTCTTTTCGGCGGGGGCAGCAGCTTTGATGGCTTGGGCCTTTTCAAGTTTCTTGTTGAACCTGTCAATGCGGCCATCAGACTGAACGAAGCGTTGCTTGCCAGTGTAGAACGGGTGGCAATTCGAGCAGGTATCAACCTTGATTTCGTCAAGGGTCGATCCCGTCTCAAACGTGGCTCCGCAACTGACGCAGGTCACGGTGCACTTGTGGTACTCCGGATGGATTCCTTTTTTCATGTCCTTTACTCCTTTCGCCTTGCAGCAATCCACTGCAAAGAGAGTTACGGGTGTTATAATACGCGCAACCCCTAAGGGTTGCAATAAATATCACCAAAATTGACAGCAATTTCTCTGGGGTGAAACCAAGGAAATCGGACCAAAGAGAATTGGGCAGAGAAAAGAAGGTGGTTTTGCAAAGAAAAAAGACAAAAGACCCTTTTTGTTTTATGGCTTTTTCTCCCCATACAAAAAAGGAAATTCGCTTAGAGTCCATCGTATATTTGTTTACTAGAGTTTACTATACAAACGTCGGAGGCTTGCTTTATAATATTTTTTATGAAAAGGAATCCAAAATTGCTGGCCATAATTTTGGCCTGTTTACCGCTTATGGGATGCGCAACAACGAAAACCGCAATCGACGTCATTATCATGGGTGGGCAATCCAATATGGTGGGATGCTCGGCCTATTCAAGGCTTTCAAATGACCTTGGCAGCGCCAAATACTCTGAATACGTTTCCGGCTACAAAGGTATCAAGATTTCTTACGATTGCTGGACGAAAAACGGTACAAACGATTACGCTAAACAGAACTCATCGAGCGATAAGTTCATCACGACCTTGCTCGGCGAGGGCAATTCCGATTTGACTTTTGGACCCGAAGTCGGAATGGCAGAGAAATTCTCGGCCACCCGCAATGACAAAGTCGTTTTTATCAAATACGCTTGCGGTGCCTCCAATTTGCTCGATGACTGGGCTGCGCCCGATTCGGGAAAGCGAACCACGATGTATGCCAATTTCGTTGCTTACGTGACTGCCCAATTGAAAATGCTTGCTTCACAAGGCTATGATCCGAAAATCAAGGCAATGTGTTGGATGCAGGGCGAAGGGGATTCTTATCCGGGCTATTGCGAGGAATACTACCAACAAGAGCATTATTTCATTAGCGATCTCCGCAAAGAATTTGCTTCATATACGGATGGGACGGACTTTGCTTTCATCGATGGCGGAATCAGCGATTCGACCTCGTGGCCCAAATATGAAACCGTCAACGCGGCCAAACAACAGGTGGCGGCAGAAAGCGAACGCAACATCTATATCGATACTCTCGCGGCCGGGCTCGATAAGAGCAAGCTCCAAGAGGACGCCGCCCACTACATCGCTCCAGCCATGCTGACTCTAGGCCACCTTTTTGCCGATGCCCTTGAGCCCTTCTTAACTCCGATCAAATCCTAACAAAATCCTTTATTTTGCTTGCAAAAGCCGGGAATTCTTTTGGCCCATAAATCGCGGATGGCATTGCCGATTTTTAGGTGGGCGAAAAAAATCTTAAGGTCGCAAGATCTATTCAGACAAACCTTTTTACCTTGCAAGAGAAAGAGAGGCGATGAAGGCACTGAGTTCTTCAGCGGCTTCCCGGTGCATCGCGGCATTCGGATGACCGCCATTTGCCATAAAACCCCCGACGTTAAGCGAGGAGAACTCGTGAAAATAAACCTTGTCGGGATAAGAAGAAACGACTTTTTTTAAAAGAGAAGAAACCAAACCGACTTTGATCATTCCGATTGTGACGATAATCGAAACGCCAGGATAGTTTTGTCGAATCTCATCGATAAAATCCCTCATCGCCTTTTCGAAGGCAAGACATTCCTGTTTTTGCTCGGGTTCCTTTAGGGGCAAAAGATATTCATCGTCGTTCGTCCCGAGATTAATGACTACCAGATCGGGGATAAAAAGACGATGGTCCCAGGGGATAGCGTTTTCTTTAGCCGTCGACCAAGTGCAATCGGCAAGAGAGAACATTTCTGGAATGTTCTTGATCGGCGCGGTTGTGTTCCATGGCGATTTATAAGCCGCATAGCCCCCGATTGCGATGATGGAAAAATCAGCCTTAAGTTTTTCAGCCGCCAAACCGGCATAAGAAATCAAAGCGTTCTCGGTTCGGGTCTCGAAATCGTTATCCCCTTCGACGCCCTCGACGCCATTGCCAGCCGTGATGGAATCACCATAGTATTCAATCTTCAGCGCTTTCTTTTCGTTTAAAGGCACGAAATGGCCATCGGTTTCCAAACGGCGCCAACCCGTTAAAGAACAAGCGCTTTCGGTCCGTTTATAAACCCGAACGACATGACGGGCAAGTGGAAGACCTTCGGCCAAAACATAAGCGGCATCGCTTTGATTTAAAACAATCTTTTTGGCGGAGGCAAAAGGGGCGTCATCCACCACCACCGCCAAACTTGCCTCGCCTTGGGGACGACCGCATTCGGTCGCCACCAACTCCGCTTTCAATTCGCTCCCGACGAAAGCCACCGCAAACCCCGAGGCGGAAAACGTAATCATCCGTGCTTTCTTTTCGTTATCTTGATAAAAGCGACCCAAATTTTTTATAGCGGCGCCGTCATAACGATAATCCAGGGTTTTCATGAAATCACGCTCAAGGCGCCCTCCTGAAGAAAGAGACGGAATTTCGGCGCTTTATAGACCGAGAAATCGTTCGGCACCACGAAGGTGGCATAATTGGCAAAGCCCTCAATCTTGACGAAGAGAGTATTCATCGTACCGAGAGGATCCTCATCGTATGAGGAGACCTTGATGGTTTTCTTCAGATCGTATTCGGGATTTGTCTTTCCGAGGCTCTTGCATTGTTTCTTCGAAAAAATCGGTGTTACCTTGCTCTCATCGATCCGTACTTGATGCAAGCCATCCTTCACCCCCAAGACCGGAAGATGAAGATGGTTACGACCAAAGGAAACAAGGCTTTCGTTGCCCGTTGTTTTGATGGTGGCTTGAACCACGTTGTCGTAAACGATTTCTCGCGATATCACCTTATCGCCGACATCGTTGCGAATCAATAGGGCGGCTTCGCTGACATAAGCGGTTATCTCATCCCCCACCTTAATGCCGCTCGACGGGGAAACGTTAAATACCAGATGTTTTTCGCAACCTTTGAGAGTGACAAAAAGAGTCGTTGCATCGGTTTTCTCAACCAAAAAATCCACTTTTCCCGAAAGCGTGATGGATTTGCCGGTGTTTTTCAAAGAAACGTCCTTCGGGGCAAAGCAAAGATAGAGCGGGCCTCTATGTAATGCTGTCTGAAGAATCCGTTTTTGGAAAGCGGGTTCCATGAGGAAGTCATTTGCCCCAAAATGGAGAACATTCCCCTCGATCTGGCTGAGAAAACGGTTCTCGCGCGGGACGCCCATGATCGAATTGGTGCTCTCCTTATCAAAGAGATGGGCATTCATCATATCGGGAGCTAAGAAAATTGATTGTTTCGCTTGGTATTTGCCCGTCGCCACGCCTTTGATTACCACATCCTCTGGGCGACCCTCGATCTTAGCGTAGACGATCGTCTCATCGCCCAGTTGTTCAATCACGTCAACCACCGCGGGCAAACCCGTTTCCGCGATTTTGATATGCTCTGGCCGAATACCCAAGAGCAAATCTTTTCCCAAATAAGAGCGATCGCTGAGCTGTTTCGCTTTCAATTCGGGGAATTCGAGACGGAGGGAATCATTACCATTCAAAATGGCAACGAGTTTCTTCCCCTCTTCCTTAAGATGGCAATCGATGATGTTCATTTGCGGCGAGCCCAAGAAGGTCGCCACGAAGAGATTGGTCGGATTTTCGTAGAGATTCACTGGGGTATCCACCTGCTGGATAAAACCAAGCTTCATCACGACGATCCGGTCGCCCATTGTCATTGCTTCGGTCTGATCGTGGGTGACATAGATAAACGTGGTGGCCAAGCGTTTATGGAGCTTGGTGATTTCGGTCCGCATCTGAACCCGAAGTTTGGCATCGAGGTTCGAAAGCGGCTCATCGAGCAAGAAGACCTTCGGCTCGCGGACGATCGCCCGGCCGAGAGCCACTCGCTGGCGCTGACCACCGGAGAGGGCTTTGGGCTTCCGGCTCAATAAATCGGAAATCTCCAAGATGTCGGCCGCCTTTTTAACCCGTTCATCGATGGCTTTCGGATCCTCCTTTCGGAGTTTGAGGCCAAAAGCCATGTTCTGATAGACCGTCATGTGGGGATAGAGCGCATAGTTCTGGAAGACCATGGCGATATCGCGGTCCTTCGAGTCCATGTCATTCACCAAAACTCCATCAATATAGAGTTGACCCGCGGTGATATTCTCGAGTCCGGCGATCATTCGAAGGGTTGTGGATTTGCCACAACCAGAGGGCCCGACGAAGACGATAAATTCTTTATCTTTGATTTCCAAATCAAAATCATTGACGGCCCGAACGCCGCCTTCATAGACCTTGTAAACGTGCTTCAGCGTGACTTTGGACATACCTCATCCTCCTTGGGATACAAGCCTTTATTGACTAAGCCGGGATAATGCTCGGCATTGATGTAGCTATCAAAAACCTTGTGGGCATAGATTGACCAAGCGAGAACGCCAAAGGCATTGAAGAAAAGGAATAAGCCCATCCCGACATAGGCGGTGACCGCATTGATGGCGAAGAGGATAATCACGATGCCCGGGCTGAGAAGAAAGAGACCGAAGCTGCCGGGCATTTTCATCAAAGTAAACAAGAAAGCGTTCTTAAGGGTTGCCCCAAAAGAATTCTGGTAGAGCCCCTCTTGAGCCAAGAAATAACGGCTAAGGGAACCAACGAGGAAAAATTGGAACAATAAGAGGCCAACTCCGATACCCATCACGATTGGGGAAGCCTGATAAAAGAGGAGGAGATAAAGCGAGCCGGCGAGGGCGAGGGCGAAAGAAGCCCCGACAAGGAAACCAATCCCGAGAGCGCTCCGCCAATTCTTTTTCAAACCATAAAAGAAAGAAACGCTAATGAGAACCCCATCGAGAAAAGACAGGCGCTGCCCCACTTCATAAGCTCCCGCATAGCCGACAAAAAGAACGGAAACGCAGGGAATAGCGATCAAAGCGCCATAGAAACAAAGGGCAAAGACCGCGCTCAAAGAGGAACCATTGGAATAGGCGGTACCAACGAAAGTCGAGAAAACGAGATAATCGCAGAGCAAGGGCAAAGCAAATAAAGCCAACAGCAAAGAGGCGCTGATGAGGGTGCCCGTCTGATGGAGCATTACATCACGCATGAGCTCCCAACGCGTATGGGGGAGCTGGGCGGAAGAAAAATCCTTCTGCGGTGCCTTTTTCATTGCTCATCCCCCTGCAAGTACACAAAACTCTTCAATGCCAAATCGTATTCTGGATTGTCATAGAGGCCGCTTCTGCCAATGTTTTTGCTGATGGAGTTGAGGCAAAGGAAATAATCCTCATCGAGAAAACCAACGTAATTTTCAAGCCAACATGCCGCACCCTTCTCCCGAATCTCAATCCCGAAATTCACGTTATCCCGAGCGTAGTATCTCGGCGTTTTCTCAACCACATAAGCGCTCGAAAAATCTGATGAAAAGGGCAACATGACATCGCTCGGGGCAATCGCGTCTAACGCGGAGCGAGGGAGTAAAAACAGATCGCTTCCCCCATATCCAACCACCTGAAGTTTCTCGCTGAAGACCTTATCGCTCGGATTGCATTGAACCGTCGTCACTTCTTTGAGCCCCTCATCCTTAAAGTGTTTTTGAATATCTTGGCAAAACCCATCGCTTTTAAGCGAGGCGGAGGCCACAAAAATGTTGATCTTTTCGTAGACGGACGGCTGATGGGCCACGGAGAAAAGATAAGAAAGGGTAAAGCCAAAGACCACGGGCAGCACCAAATAAAGAGGCCAATCATAAGCCAGGTTCTTTTTAAATAAGATGTGTCCTTCTTTCATGACAGCACCTCATAGGAAAGAAGAACGCTGGCGAAACTCGTCGCCCGAATGCGCTCTCCCACCTTCAATTCCGGAGCGGGAGCAAACAAATAGAGAACACGCTCATAACTCTTGCCGTTCTCTTGGAAAGAAGCCGTCAGCAAACTGGCGGGAATTCCGTCTTTGCTCACGCTTTCGCCGACGCCAATTGAGTCGAGAGTAAGCTCTTCTTCGCTCTTGAGGCCTTGAAGAGCCCGCGTATAAAAATGGACTCGTTTAGCCACCGCTTGATGAGGCCCGCTGAAGAAATAAAGAAAGCCCCAAATGAAAAGGGTGCTAAAGAGAACGCTGAGCCAAAGAGCGAGAGCATAGTTCGCGGGCGAATAAACGATGACCAACGCCAACGTCCCGAGAAAGAGGACGAGGCCGAATGCGAAAATCATCCAATACCTCTTTTGCAAAGTTTGGTATTTCTTCGCTTCTGCTTTGACGTTGATCACATTCATGGCTTATCCTAACCAAGCCTTGAGGGCCTTTTTGATCACGCTCGACCAAACGACATAGCCATATTCCGAAAGATGGAGATTATCGAGCCGGAAATAACCTGCGTCGGCCACCCCCGTGCTCTTCAAGAGAGCTTTTCCTGCATCGACACCCTCGACCCAACTCCTGCTTTCAATGTAGGTGGACAAGCCAGCATTGACCGCCTTAATCGTGTCGGTGTAACCCAAGAAATAACCGGGCAGAAGGTTGACGTAAACATAGAAGATGTGGGCATTAGGGAGCTTGCTGTGGGTATCATCGAGCAGTTTTTCGACGTTCGTGATGACCGTCGCGCTGTCATTGCCAGAATTCACGATATCGTTGACTCCGACATAGTAGACGATGGCCTTGGGGCAATAAGGCACAATTAATCGGTCCAATAAAAGCGAGTCCCATTGTGAAGCTATCGTACCGCCAATGCCATGATTATATGCTACGATCGAATCAAGTTGCTCGGCATAACTCGTCCAAAATTCGATGGAAGAGGAACCCGCCAACATAACATGATAGTTTTCGGCATGGGCACCGGCTTTTTCATAAGCGAGGGCCTTGGCTTCGTAAGTCGAATCACTCAGGCTCAGATCGGCTTTGGTCAGTTGGGCGGTAATCGTCGCCGTTTCTTCACTCGTCCCATTGAGCGAAGTAACCGTGATAAGACCGCTCGAGCGATCATAGACCGCGCTCTTGATGCTCGTCCCTGTCTTCATTTTGTAATTGAGGGCAAAAGCTACATCGTTCGGCTGAGCCAAAAGCCGCTCCATTCCTCCGGCGGTCAAGTTGCAGACCCCGTAAATTGGAGCAATGTTCAATACGCCAGTCAGGGCGAGATTGGTGCTCAGCGTATCATCGATTTCAATTTTGGGTGTGTAGGTGGGTTCCGTATACTCTCCTTCCCCCGTCAAGTTCCATCCGGCATAAAGAAAAACGCTGGTTTTGGCGGTTTCATTGGCAAAATCCCAAAGGGTGGCACATTCTTCGGAGGTGTACCAGCCTGTAAACGTATAGCCTGTCCGCTCGGGATTTTTTGCCGGGGCGGTAAGTTTGGCCGGGGCGGCAATCTCGTCTTGCCAATAAAGTAGCGTGTTAGTTTTGCCGCTTAAGCTATCGGTATCGAAAGCGCTCTTCTTGAGGTTGTAATAATAGTTTGCCGTGCATTTCATCGTCCAATTCGGAAATGAGCCGGTGGCAATCACCAAATTCCCGGTTCCCGAAGTCGTAGAACAACCGGCTAGCAAAAGGGCCAGCGCAGGTAAGAGCAAAAGGTGCTTTTTCATCGATATTCCTCCTGACTTAGTTGCTCCAGCAACCCCTCGAGGGAGCAACTAGCTAAGCCGATGAAGTGATCAGCGGCGCCGTAATAGATCAAAACCTGGCCGTCTTTGACAACGTTGGCAGTTGGGAAAACGCAGCCGTTATAATAGCCTTCCGTTTCATAAGGCAAGGTTGGTTCCATGAGGGGTTTGCGTGTTTTGGCAATGATTTTGCAAGGATTTTGCAAATCGAGAAGAAAGGCCCCAACCCGATATGCCTTATCTTTGGCTGAGACGCCATGATAAAGCAGAACCCAGCCTTTCGATGTCTTGAAAGGCGGGCACGAAGCGCCGACCTTGAAACTCTCCCAATCCTCGTGGCCCTGATAGAGAAGCTGAAGGGGTTCATCCCATTGGAGAAGATCATCCGAACGCGTCATCCAAATAGCCGGATTCGGATTGGGATAGCCTTGCCCACAGCGGTAGGTTGGCCGCGAAGTCCGGTAATATTTTCCCGCAATCCGCTCGGGGAAAATCACAACGTCGCGGTCATCGTCTTTCGCGCTGGTGATTCGGCCCATCTTTTTCCAGTGCCGCAAATCTTTCGACACCGCAAGATGGGTCTCCGTGTTGTTGTAGAGAAGGACCGAAGGACCCGCTTCAGGTTTAAAGCCATAGTTCCTGTGGTCGCTCTTCCAGTATTGACCCGGGGCAAAAACCCGCGAGGCGTAGGTCAGATAATAGTAATCCCCGATTTTCACCACCCGGGGGTCTTCAGTCCCACCCCCGTCCGCCCCGTTTTTATCGGGTTCGAGCAGCGGCTTTTCGCTTTCGCGGGTGAAATGAACCCCATCTTTCGAAGTGGCCAAGCCGAGATAGATATAGTGGGTTTCATCATTACCGGCCGCGCGATAAATCATATAGAAAAGTTGCTCATCTTCTTTGTAGGTGACGGCGGGGTTGAGCACGCAAAGACTTTCCCAAGCATTCTTCGGATTGGGCTTGAGGATCGGGTTTTCGCTGCACTTTACGAATTCCATAATGTTGCTCCTTTTTAAGCAAGGGTTGTGACAGTATCCGTCGTTCGGGTAATGCTGTTATCAAAACGCAGGTTATCCATATAGATTGCCGAGGCGCTGAAGTCTGCGTTGACGATCCCGAAGGAAATCTGATAAACCGAGGTGATGTTCTGGGCCGTCACGGAGGCATTGGCGCTCGTACCAGAATCGCTGAATTTATCGAAGCCGATGGCATAACGGGCCCAGCCGGTGACCAAGGCGGTCTTGGCGATCGCTTTGCGGACCAGCATTACCGAGCCACTGACCAAGAGATAGAGGTTAATGTAGACGGTAGCCTTGCCATCGCCTTTGAGATCCACCACTATGCCTTTGGGCTTCATTGTCGTTGAAAGGCTGGCATCGATAGTGGTCGGCAAGGCATAGCTGACGCTGGTGTAGGATTTGTAGTTCATCTTGAGCGAATGGCTCCCGCCCTCGCTTGAGACATCGTCCCCCAGTTCGAGATTATTGGCTTCATAAGTATTTCCATAACCCCAAATTCCGAGCAAATCCGCAGTGGATTGATAATCCTCGGCGGTTTCGATCGTCGCTTTGCTCGAGTCGGCAGCATCGGCTTTAATCGCTTTTTCCTTGGCGATTTCGCTCACCGAATTCAAACCGCTGTTTAGAAGCAGGATGTTATCGACATAGACCGGATTCGACATCATGTAGGTCGGAGAGGGCGTCCCATCTTGAGCCAAATAGACATAGGAGAAGGCTAAGGTGAGCTTGCTGATCGAAGAAGCGGTCAAACTCTCCGATCCGGAAGCAAGCTTGAAGGCGGAGAAGGGGATCACGTAGTTGGTCCAAACTTTGCTGAGGGAGGCGATATCGTAGTAGTAAATGCTACCCGCGGTTAAGCCCAAAGCAATATAGGCATGGGCGGCGACGTTGTCGAGATAGTTGAAAGCCGAGGAACTACTCTTAACCGAGGCGTCTTTGAGCCAAAGCGAAAGCGAATCAAACGTCCCGCTATCAACGGCAAGATCCATTGAATAGGTTGCGGCAGCCATATCGGCTTTATAGGCCATCTTAGCGCAGTATTTGTTGTCATAGCCTAAAGCGAAGAGGCTATCAAGCGTGATGAATTCATCCTTATTTGAAGTGGAGAGATCCCATTGATAGAATGGCTGCGCCGCAGAAGTATAGGCATCAAAGTTATCAATCAAACCAGTAGCGTTGATGTGACGGATGCCCGTGTCGATGTCGCTGAGGGCCGAGCGAGAAACCACCATGATGTCTTTAAAGGTCAAGGTGCCAGTCCCGTACATGTTGGTCAAGCCGAATTGCAATTGGAGAATAAAGGAGAATTCGCGGCGACCGTTGCCCCCGAGGTATGTCGCTCCGAAAGCCTCATAGGGAATCGATATCGTCGTGAAATCTTCCGTCGATAAAGTCGAGAAGGGTTGGAGATAATACCAATAATCCCCGTCTTCTTCCTCAAGGCGAAAACCGAGATTGCCTGTCGCCGCCCCGCTATATTTGGCTTTAAGTTGAATCATATCGCCAGTATCGAGGAACTGATTGACATAAATCTTGGCAAATCCATAGCCTTTTTTGGCCATGCCCACCGTATTAAGGGCGTTCGCATCCTGGTCGTAATGCAGGGTGTAAGAAGAGCCATCCGCGGAAATATCGGTACCAAAGTTATAGGAGTTTTCCCATTTCCAAAGGGAGGTATCATAGTTCTTGAAGTTCAGGTTCTTAATGAAGAGACTCGAATAATTGCTCTTCTTGATCGTCTTGATTTCGCTGACGAGACAAGCCCCATCACCCCAGGTTTGCTCAAAGACGATTTCGAGATATTTGATGTGGAAATAATCAAAGACGTGGTTGTTGACGGTAACGAGTTGGGTGTCTTGGGTAAATTCACTGAAGGGCATGATGCAAATCTGCTTGGAATTGCTGGCAAGCTGAATTTTGTGGCGCCAGAATTCGCCATCGTTGTCACGAAGGCGAATGAAAGCCGTCGCATCGTCGCCCGAGTAGAAGAAGCGAAGATAGAGGCTGTCAGTCCCATAGGTGTCAAGTTCGACAGTCTTGGTGACGACGATCCAACCGATTGGTTTCGTATCCTCGAGTTCAAACTTCAAACAGAGACTCTCTTGGTTATTTTCAAAGAAGTTGCTGTTATCGATGCTGAGCGAAAGCGGAGACCCCGCTTCATGAATTGACCAGTCGCTGGCTTCCCCGAGAGGAAAAGCCACTTCTTCTTTATCAACCGATTTGAGAAAGAAATGGAAAACGTTGTTCGCCACGCTTGTTTTGCTGCCAGAGTGAGCGGTGACTTTCCAATAATAGGTCACGTTCTTTTGCGAGAGTGAGGCCGAGATTGTGTAGGAGGTTTCGGCAATGAAATCATGCTTGTAGTAGACATAGGCATCATTGTTGGTGATAAAGGTCTCGCTCGAGGCAATCTCGAGGGTGTAATAGGCGGCATTTTCGGAGGCTGACCAACTGAAGGATGGTACCTCTTCAAGGGTAGCGCCCAAGGTTGGCGAAACCAACGAGAACATTCCAAGCGTTCCCGTCGATGTCGAAGCGGAATAGGAATTATCGCCAACCGAAGAACTACCGCCACAACCGGCGAGAGAAAACGCCAGCAAAAGCGAAAGGAAGAAAGCCCAAAGTTTTTTCATCTTAGAGAGCCTCCGTGGACACAACCAAGAAACTATTAGCAGGCAAAGATACGCTCAACCATTTATTGAGGCTGCCCTCAATCACTTGGTTCGGGACGACGAACCCGTCCTTGCCTAAACGAATCAGGCCCTCGCCAAAGGAATAAAGATAAAGTTTATCGGCCCCTTGGATCGTCGGTGAAAGGACGAATTTCTTCGTGATGGTTGAAGTGCCGCGGTTAATGGCGACAAAACCACCGCCTGTTCCCGCCGCATTCATAACCGCCAAGCAGCGGAAGTCCGGATTGATGCTTCGGCTATTGACTGAGGAACCATAAATCTTGCTGCCCGGAGCCATCAAATGGGTTAAAAGACAGGACGAATGAAACCACGGCCGAAGCTCTTGGTCATATGCTTGGTCCGAGGCCAAGGAGGAGAACATCCCCCACTTCTTCGGGGTCGCCGTGCCACCCGCGTACATGAAGTTCATTCCATCATCGAAATCCCAATAGGTAACCGAGTTGACCCCGGCAAGAGCCGTCTGAAGGGTAAAATCCGCCATCCGGATGCCATATGTGACCGTTTTGATGAGAGAATTGCCATCGGTTTCGTTATTTTTGCCATCAAGTAACCCGCTCTCCCAAATATCAAGCGGACGGGTGCTACCATAACCCGAATCCAAGGCATGGATGTCCCGATTCAGCGTGTTGAGGTTTTCAAGGACATAGCCTCCATCGATGTAGTAGTTCGACAGATAAAGATGGGCCCCATAATCGCTGACTTTGTCAGGGATTTCTTTGGCGATCCCCTCCCAATAGGAAGTGGTACCCTCTAAGCCCGTGGTGTCACCACCGACGATCCCAATCGACGTCAGACCCTTCGCGTCGAGGGCAGAACGAACCGCCTTGACTCCGGTAATCCATTTGCTGAGGCTGTTGTTGTAATTCTTGCTCGAGCCTTTGACACCCAAGTAGTTTGGTTCATTGCCATTCACAAACCAACGGATACAGGTGAAGCCCTGCTTGTTGACCAAATAGTCCATGATGAAGGCGGACATCTTGGCCCAACGGACATCGGCGGTGCATTCGTCCATCATGTTCCAAACGTCGTCTGTCAAAGTGCCGACCACATTCCAAGAACCAAAAGCAACCTGGATGTCGTTGGCTTGGCAATAGCGGAGCAAGAGAGTGAGGTTGTCACCCCACTTGTTGGCAAAATTAAAGGACCAGGTATCATTGGTCTTGTCCGTATCGCCCTTGTTATCGAAATTTTCGACGAACCAATCGTAGTTAATCATGCAGCGGATCCGGGCGGGATGGAGTTTGGCGATGTTGGCGTAGATTCTTAACCACGATGTTGCGTCGAGTTTATCCGTGTCTTCATAGACGCCCCATTCAACGCCTAATCCGCCATAGGAAGATTGCACCAAATCGCTCTCGGAAAAAGCAACATTCTCGGTGTCCACCGAGTTTTTTCCGCAGCTTGTCAGCGTCAGGGAAGCAAGAGCCGCGCTCATAACCAGCAGAGGAATTCTTTTCATATGGTGTACCCCAATTTCTTGTTGACCTCGGCCAAGACGCCGGGCCACTGCCCACCGGTGACAGAAGAGAGATACGTGGTTTTGTCGTCCTTGCCATAGCAATAGCGAATCACCTCATCGTTGGCATTTTCTAACAACGCGCCTTCGTAGGTGTCTTTGAGGTTGGTGGAGAGCCACATTACCTCCGCCTTTTCCTTGAAGACGCGGAGAGTTGAGGCCGCGGCCGCATCGCTCATTTCTTTGTCCCAAGAGGAAACCACCGCATAGGCCGCCTTATCAGTCAAGGGGTCTTTGAGGGCGTAATCGCTCCCAAGGGTCGCCACATAGCGGAGATATTTCGCTCCGTTGGTCTTAGCGACATACTTACCATCGTCACCGATCGGCCAGCCGTTATCCGACAAGGTGATTCCCCCATCACTATCTTCGGTATAGTCGTATCCGGCCTTACCATAAACCGCGAGTTTTGTTCCTTCCTCGCCGAGCAAATAATCCAGCAAATCGAGGATCTTTTTCATTTTGGTATCGGAAATGTCGTAATTGAATAANCTCATGGAGAACCAGTTGTCGGTCCCTTCGAGGGCATATTTGCCATCCGGCCCCTTGACCTTCATGATCGCGGCGGCATCATCGACTTGGAAGTTCGCATCAAGCGTGTTGGCGGTGCTGAGCGCAGCCCGAATCGCTTGGTAGTTCGAGAGGGAGAGGTTCTCGTAGAAAATCCCGCACTTGTTGCTTTCGTAGGCTTTGCGGGCCCCTCCTTCGGTCGCGTTGTATTGGTCGTAGCCATAAACTTTGGAATCGACGTATTTTTTGGCCAAATCCATACCTTGGACATAGCCATCGGTAGCAAAATTGCCCACGTATTTCTTTGCCGTTTCATCAAAGGCAAAACAATGGGGAACCTGCTTATAGAAATTGGTGAGGGAAGGGAAACCCCACTCGACGTCCGCCATCGCATACTTATCGGCGTTCCCTGTCGGATTCAATTTGGTGTTGAAGGTCGCGACCAACTTGGTGAACTGATCCCAAGTATAAACATCATTATCTTGGTAAACTCCCCACGTTTTTGCCCAATCGCGGCGATATACATAGGTAAACGGAGAGTAGTTTACCTTCGGCTCAGCGATGTTCTTGGCAATCGGAAGGCCATAGAGGTGCCCATCAATCTTGAGCGAGTCAATGTCCGTGGTGTTATCAACGAGACTCTTGACGTTTGGCCAAGCGCTCAAATCGTCGGGCAAGGCTTTGGTGACTTGGCCTTCGGCCCAGAACTTATAGGAGTTGGCGAAGTTGAATTGAGTGACATTGAATTGGAAAACGTCGGTGAGGTTACCCGCGTTGACCGCGGCCGACACCTGCGAGGTCCAATCGTTATACGAATAGGTGGAGGGAGTGATGGATACCTTGAATTTGTCTTGAATCGTGTCGGTGTAAACGTCGCCGCCTGCCCACGACTCAAAATAAAGATTCCGCATCGAGATTTTGAGCTTGCCATCCTCGGTGTAGGCATCGTTGCCGGCGTTATTCTTTTGACAGCACATCAACGAAGCTGCCGACAGAATCAAGCAGGCCAGCGGAATGATTTTCTTTAAAGGATTCATAAATTTACCTCCTACCCTTTAATGGCACCGACCACGATGCCCTTGACGAAAAACTTTTGAAGAAACGGATAGAAGCACATCATCGGAACGATCGTGAAGAAAATCGAGGCCATGACCAAGCCTTCCGAATAGGTCTTCGAGGTCGGAGACTCGACGCTAGAAGAGATGCTGGCGATCATTTCGCGAAGCACAAGTTGAAGTGGTTTTAAATCAGAATTCTCGACGAAGAGCATCCCGTTATACCAAGAGTTCCAATTGCCAACGGCGAAGAAGAGGCCGACCGTCGCCAGCATCGGGAGGGAGAGGGGAAGGTAGACTTTGACGAAAATCTGCACATCGTTTGCCCCATCAATCCGAGCGCTTTCTTCGAGTTCTTTCGGCAAGGAAGCGAAATAGTTCCGCATCAAAAGCATGTTGAAGGTGTCAATCGCGCCAGGGATGATCATGACCCAGATGGTGTTGTATAAACCCAGGTCCTTGATCAAGTAGTAATACGGAACAAGGCCGCCGCCGAAGAACATCGTTACCAAGATCATATTCATGACAAAATTCTTGCCAAACCACTTCTCCCGCGACATCGCGTAGCCGGTGATGACGGTGAAGAAGAGCTGATAAGCGGTGCCAAAAATCAACAAAACCATCGTGATGCCCAACCCCTTCCACATTGCGGAGTTGGTGAAGACGGACTGATAAGCTTCGAAGGTGATGTCTTGAGGCCAAAGAAGCAAATCCGAATTGTAGTAAGCCGATTCGGAAGAGATCGAGATGACGAAGGCGTTGTAGAAGGGAAAAATCACGGCGATGACATAGAGGAGAAGGATGATGAAAATAAAGATATCGAGTCCGCCGAAGCGCTGATTATTGGATGTGCCATGCGGACGAAGGGGCAGTTTGGGGAGACAATGCCGTTCTTTCTTTTCCATCAGATGATCCCCCTTTCACCACAAAGCTTGGCCACCCGATCCACCACAACGACCAAAACGAAGGAAACCAGCGACTTAAATAAGCCGATCGCCGTCCCGATGCCTGGGTTTATCATCTCTTGGAAAGTTTGCCGATAAATGTAGGTATCCAAAATATCGACGTTGTCGTAAACCAAAGGATTGTAGAGGTTAAAGATCTGGTCAAAGCCCGCTGAAAGAATCCCGCCAACTGACAATATCAAAAGCAAAACAGCGGTGGGCTTGATTCCGGGCAGGGTGATGTGCCACGTTTTTTGAAAGCGGGTCGCCCCATCGATATCCGCCGCCTCGTAGAGTTCAGGAGAAATACCCGCCATCGTCGCGAGATAGATGATGGAACTCCAGCCCGCTTCCTTCCAAACGTCGCTAGAGAAAATGAGGGCGAGGAAGAAGTTGCCGTTGCTCAAGAAATTGATGCGGTTGCCGCCGAGGGCAACGATGATGTCGTCAATCACGCCCGTTCGCGAGAAAAGAGCATTGATGAAACCCGCCAAAACAACCCAAGAGAGAAAGTGGGGGAAAGTAACGATGATTTGGGCCGTCTTTTTAAAGCGCCGCATCCGTAGATCGTTGATGAGCAAAGCCACAACAATCGAGGAAACGAACGAAATAATGATCTTGCCAAAGCCGATTAAAACCGTATTGCGAAGTACGTTCAAGAATGTCGGATCGGAATTGAAGATCAAAGAAAAGTTATCAAAGCCGACGAAATGTTGAGTCAACGACCCCCAAATGCCAAGCTTCGGATAATACTTGGTGAACGCCATCAACACCCCGTACATCGGGATGTAGCAGAAGATGAAATAAAAGACCACCGCCGGAATGATCATTGCAATCAAAAAGCGCGATTTGTTAATCTGCTTTCCGAGGTTATGCCATTTGCTTTGCCGTTGGGCAATGGTGGTCAATTCCATAAATTATCTCGCGTGTTCCTTCGTATAGGTGACGAGACGCTCGACAGTGGAAAAGCAAAGACAGGTCGAGGTGTCTGCCGCGCCGTAATAAATTGCGATCCGCCCCGTCTTTTGATCGACCAAAGCCGAAGTTGGAAAACAAACATTCGGGACAAAGCCCCTCGTTTCGTATTCTTTTTCGGGTGTCAGGAAATAGTTGGTTGAACGGTAGAGAACTTTGGCAGGATTCTCCAAATCAAGGAGAGCACCGCCGAAGGAATAGACAAACCCATTGCAGGTGTTGGTCACCCCGTGGAAAATCAAGAGCCAGCCTTCACTCGTCTCAATCGGATTGCAACCCGCGCCGATCTTAGTGAGGTTCCACCACTCCCAACCCCGTTCCATTACGTGATCGCAATTGCCCCAATAACGAAGATCCTTCGAGCGGGAAAGGAAGATATCGCCAAAGGCGGTATGGCCTGAATCGCTCGGGCGCGAAAGCATCACGTATTCGCCATTAATTTTGCGAGGAAAAAGAACTCCATTGCGGTTAAAGGGCAGGTAAGGATGGTTATATTTCACAAAAGTTTTAAAATCTTTAGTCTCGGCAATTGCCAGGGCCGGACCATAGAAATCATCGCACCAAGTAACGTAATAACTCGTACCAATTTGGACGAGGCGCGGGTCATATTGATAATGGCTGAATGCCTCTTTCCCTTCTTCATCGACAAAACGAATTGGCTTTTCTTCAAACTGATAATGGATGCCATCCTTTGACTTCCCGAGATAAAGATGGGGGATCCCTGAACGATCTTCCGCACGAAAAACCCCTGCAAAGCCGCTGTCAAAGGGCACGACAGCCGAATTGAAGACCCGGGCATACTTACCGGTGGGGTTCCGGGCGATGATCGGATTCTGAGTCGAACGCCAAACAGGATCTTCGCATCCTTTTGGGCACTCTTCCCAAGGCATATTTGGAATGTCTTTTTCGTTTTTGATGATCATAGATGGACCTCCTAGTTCAAGTTTTTGATCGAGCCTCGTTGAATAAAAGGACAATGAATCACAATTTGGGAGTACTGCAACTGACGTTCAGAGAACATGCCAATCAAATAGTTTGCGATTTCTTTCCCCAGTTCTTCTCGCGGAACGTTAAATGTGGACAAAGGGGGATCCGCCAACTCGCCTTCCTTGATGTTGTCGAAACCAACAACCGAAACATCATCGGGGATTTTCTTTCCAAGTTTGCTCAAGGTTTTGTAAGCGTTGAGAGCAATGATGTCATTGGCACAAACGAGTGCAGTGAACGGGTGGCACCGAAAGGCGTCTTTCAGGAGAGCCTCATCAGCATAGTTAAGGAGCGAGTTATCGAAATTGATTGAAGCCCCTACCACGTTTTCGCCCTTGTGGGCTTCAACGCAAGCCAAGAAACCTTCGTGCCGTTCCCGGAAGGAGGTCGAATGGCCGTCGGAACCATAGAAAGCGAGAAGCCGGTGGCCACGGGAAATCAAATTCTCGGTCGCTTGGTACATCGAATCGTAATTCGAGAACTTCACCTTAGTAACCCCATCGCTATGGAAATACTTCGGGTCCACTTCCACCACGGGTTTGCATAGATTCTTCAAATAATTGTTTAGATATTCCGGATTCGAATGAATGACGACGAAGGCATTGCACTTGCTGTTGGCTAATTTTTCGAGTGTCTCACCATCGACTTTATTTTCTTCATAAACGAAGTACTCAAGCACAACCGAGGAGAAATCGAGCGTTTTGGAGATTGACTTTATGATGGGTTGCCAATAGTCTTCTTTCAGCATCATCCGGGAAGAAATCACGAGTAAAACCCGGCTGATCATTTCAGGACGGCTCCAAAGGCGGGCATTGTCATAACCCATTTCGGCCGCTTTCTGGACGATTTTGTTTCGAGTTTCATCGCTGACGTTATATTTGCCAGCTAAAGCGCGGGAGACCAAACCTTTGGTCACTCCGCATGCACGAGCAACATCTTCGAGCCGAACGCGTTCACTCATGACGCCCTCCTTTTGTAAACAATTTCTCATTTTTGTTAACTTCAGCCCTTTGTTTACAAAGAAGGGCAGAAGAGAAGGGGCGACGGAAGGAGACCATCGCCCCACTGTTGGAAAGTTACCAAGCTAAGACATTATCGACGAGAATCGAACCGGTGACAATGTCGGTTGTCGAAGCGGTTGCGGTGAAGAAGAAGGAATAGCCATAGACCGCCTTAGCAGCCGTCGAACCGCCGCTCCAAGTTCCGTTGAAGGTCGTCCAATCCGTATTAGGATCCATCGAAACGGAAATGCTTGTTTGAGTTCGGCCAGATGTGCTCGTACCAGCAGTGCAAGCCATATAAAGAAAGCCAACAATCTTCAATGAGCTCGTATTCTTAATTCTAATCGAGAAGTTCCCGAACGCGCCGAACGAGGTGTCCTGAGCAAACCGATAACGATATTTGCCGACTTTCGCAGCCGTAGTGTTCATCGCAAACTGGCCTGAGGTGAAGCCACCGCCAACATCGCTCGTATTCACCGAAACGTTATCCACGTTGCTGGCGAGCGTCGCAAAGTTTCCCGAATTATTAGCGTCTTGGTCAACCGAATACTTGGCTTGGGCTTCCGCGGCGGTCGTGTTTTCGAAGCTTTCGATGACCGTTTTGGTGTCAATAACCTTCTTTTGCAAGAAGAGGTCGGCTACGTAAGCCGCAAGCGTTCCAGTGGCTGAGGTATATTTGATCGCAGACTTGTCTTTCGAGAGGACACCGACGTATTTTAAATCGGCTCCGCAATCAATCACGATGTTGTTCGAAGAATCAACCGTGTAACTGCCACTGAGGTTGTGCGAAGTGCCACCCACGTCCACCGCCACGACAGTAATCGTCGAAGAATGACCATAAGTTGCAGTCACGCTGGTGAGGGCGGTTGTGGACCCCGTCATTTCCGCGCCAGCGGGAATCGCTTCGGAATAAACAGCCCACGGATTGGCGTCGCTGTAGATTTGAACATCATCGAGGCAGGGATGGCTCAAGGTCGAAACGGTGCCAGCGAACAGCCAAGTCATATCAAAGGTGATTTGATAGCCATAGTACGTGGTCGCCGCATCGATAGCGAAGGTATATTGCGCCCAACTCGAACTTGCCGGAAGGGAGATGCTCGATTCGACATAGTCCCCGGCATTGGGGCTTAATTTCACCGTCTTGAACAGCCGCACCGCGACATTGACAACCCTCGTCAAAGGATTGCTCATCCAAAGCGAGAAGGTATTGCCTTTCGGATAAGCGACGCTCGAGCCATCAATCAAACCATAGGAGAGATAACGTTCGGGCATGCCACCATTATTTTCCAAAACGGCGCTCTGATTGCCGCTATGGGCATTCGCCACGGTCTTATCCAAGGCTAAGTAGTCAGTCGAATCGGTGGTGAAATTCGTTCCATAGAGAGCCCGCGACAAAGATGCGTTCCCCGCGGCCTGCCAATGCGAGTCACCGGTCGCGCTATCGCCCGCGCTTCCGCCTTCGTAGAGATCGCAATAATAGGCTCCGCGAAGTCCGGCTCTATCGGCGGCGGTGTGGGTCGAATCGTGCCCAACGCCCGTTTCGGTATAATTTTCGAAATTATCGACGTCGTAGACNTAGTTCAGATTGACGTTCTGCAAGAAGGAGCCATAAGTGCCTGTCGCCGAAATGAAGGTGATCTTGCGTCCTTTCTCGCTGACTTTGCCGACATAGGTGATTGAAGCGCCGGAATCCGCACTCTTTAGCGTGAGTTCATCACCCTCTTTGCTGAACGTAACCGTCGCACTGATATTGGTATAAAGGTTCAATGTCTCTAAGACGTAGCCATCATCTTTTTGCTTCAAACGGAAGATCTGCCCTGCCGCGTTCGAGCCAGTGTAAGTGCTGCCGATCGCATACGATTGAGCATCAGACCCAGTCGCCCCGGCGTTATCCGCAACCAAAACCATTTCTTTGATAGAGGTATGGGTGCGAGCGTAGTTGTTAGCTACCGTCTTCCACACAACATCGATTTTGCTGACGGAATACATGGCAGCCGCCGCATTGATAAAGCCTTGCGAAACCGCAAGATCATTGAGGGTCGTCGACCCGCCATTGACCGTCCAACCAGTTGCGGTGAAAGGAACGTAGATGGTATGCCAGTTCGTGTTGATCACGCCCAAAGAATAAGAAGCATAGCCCCAAGCACCTTCCATCTGAAAGACTAAGGTGCTGACGCCATCGCCGCGGACCGTCACGTTAATGCCTTCATAAGCATCGAGGCCCGCAACGCTGGTCACGAATTTGTAAATTAGACCGGTAACGATGCTGAAATTGACTGATTTCGCGCTTTCTTCAGCGTCGTCTTTGGCGACAGTAAGCGCGGCGTAGGACGAGGCATCGACCCAGTCGGTCGTGCCATAATAGAAACTTGCAATGTCATCGGCGACGCTGGTATTCTCATCGAGCACCGCTTTGTTGGCAGTCGCTTTCTTGATGACCCAAGCATATTTCACGATTTTGTCGCCAACATAATTGACGTTTCCAGTGGCATCATAGCCGGCTGAAACCGCAACTCCGATTTTACCAGAAGCCGTTGCCGTGTAGGAAGCACCCGTGACGGCGGCCCAATCAGCATCGACAATCGATCCGGTGGCGTTAAAGCCCACCGCAACGTTGGTTCCAACCGCGGCCCAGTTGACCGTCATGCCGGTTTGCGTTAAGTCGCTGAGCGAGATCGCTTTGGTTTCATAGGACCAACTCGCTTCGTCGCTGTCGCTATAATCCGTCGCATCGCCAACCGCCTTCACTTTAACGAGATAGGTCCCGATGGTTCCGGAAAAGTCATAGGTAATCGCGTCTACATAAGCCCCATCGTTGACCTTGAGCTGATATTTGCTCGCGTGGGGAACGGCGGCCCAAGTCAAACCTGTTTTGCCCTCGTTGAGCGTCAAGACCGGGGTCGCAAGTTTTTCCGCAACTTTCGTTGAAGAACTCGCCGATGTTGAAGATGAAGCCCCGCCCGCAGAGGATGTGGTGTTAACCGATGCTGATGATCCGGTTGATTGAGTGGTGTTGCCGCCGCAGCCAGAGAGGGTCAAAACAGAGCCCAAGACCAGCGCCAGCAATGTATGTTTTTCCATGTGTGCCTTCCTGCGCATTGATTTGCGCGAATATCCAGAGCCATTTTTCCAAAATTAAGGCAAAAACAGGAAAGATTGGCTTTGGACGACATTACAAATTATGGGTTAGGTAAGCGCTTTCACAACAAAATTTTAGTAAACAAATGTTGATTTAGGTAAACTTTATCAATTTGTTTACCAAAACAAAGATTGAATTTCGCTTTCGCTCTTATAGAAATATCCAGCCAAGCAATCCTATTTTTATTTTCGTAAAATAAGGTTCTTTGAACCGCCAGTGGAGCCACAAACGAAAACGCAAACCAATCAGGATCCTCGTTTTCTGAAAATCGATGATAAAAAGAATGCCATACAAAAAAGGAAATGCCCAACTTATCGTTGGGCAAACTTCTTCTCCTTTCTTTTTCGGAAAAAAGGGCCTTAAGATGAATAAATATGAGCAAGAAAAAATCGATGTTGGTCGCCGCTTTATTCCTCTCGCTAACGNTGGGGTGTGCCAAAGCAACCGTCGCTGATCCCTATCGTCTGGAAATGACCTACCATACGGGCTTTTCAATTCTTTGGCTCACGGACATTCATTGGGGTTGGGCCGAAGATAACCCGGATTATGAAGTAGAAAAAAACCATCTCAATGGGATGATTTCCTCAGCGATCACCGCTCATAAACCCGATCTTTTGGTCTTGACGGGCGATAGTTTTAGGACCGCCACAAGTTTTCAAGTCAATGAGCTTCTTGACCTTATCGATGGCTATGATGTCCCCTGGGCCTTCACCTACGGAAACCACGACACCGAGTCCTTCAGCGCGTACCGCTACTACATCAACGAGCAGATTCTCAAGCGAAAGAACCCCAAATTCGTCGATGTAAAAAACGATGGATTAACCGGCTTGGCCAATTATTACATCGACCTGATGAAACATAACGCCGCCCTTTATCGCCTCTATATCATTGATAGCAACACCTACCAAGATCCGAATCAAGAGGGCTCGGGTTACGACGTCATCCACGAAGAACAGCTTGATCATCTCAAAAAAATCTATGCAACCCGAAATGATGGAGCGCCCGGTTTAGCGTTTTTCCATATTCCCCTCACGGAGTTTGCCGCTGCTTACCAAGGCTACAAAATCGGCTTATACCCTGGCAAAGGAATAAATGGCGAAGCGGTTTGCTCTCCTTATAAAAACAATGGGGCTTACGAGGTGCTGAAATCAATCAACGTCAAAGCCTGTTTCTGTGGACACGACCACAAAAACTACAGCGACATCTTCTACAAAAACGAGATGATACTATCCTATGGCCTCAAAGCCACTGACCTCGACTATCACGCCGACGATCTTTTTGGCTACAAAATAATAACCCTACCCGAAAATCCGGCGGAATTCTCCCTCGATTCCATTGAAAGCACTTTCTACCTTTATCATTGATTTTCTGCCGAAAGAAAATCGACTTTGTCGAGATGATAAATCGCTTCAGTAATTGTTTCATTCTTCTTGGAGATAAAAACGCCTTCTTTTATGCCAACAAAATGGTAACCGACCGCCTCAAGAAGTTTACGAGAAACCATATTCCGCTCGTCGGTGACCTCTTCGGAATAGCGATAACCCCCTTCTAAAAAAAGATAATGAAGAACGCCCAAAAGGGCTTCTTTCATGTAACCCTGATGCCACTTCTCGCGTTTGAGGATGTAGCCGAGCGAGAATCCTTCTTCAGGCAAATCTTTGATCACTTGAATTTCGCCGATGGCCCCGCTTCCGTCATCGAGGGCCCACGAGAAATTCCGTTTCTTGCGGATCCATTGTTTTACCAAACGTTCGCTAACCCCGATATCCCGATGGGGATGCCAAAAAAGATAACGAGTTGCCTCGAAATCAGAACACCAAGAATAAACCGCAACTATGTCGTCGAGCGAAAAACCGCGCAAAACCAACCTATCTGTATGCAAAAGTGGCGTATCTTTCATGAAAAGAAAACCTTATCTTGTCGTGGTTTCTTCTTGAGCTAAAAGTTTATTGGCTTCAAGGAGGCGAATCACGCCCAAAATAATCTCGGCGGTCGCCAGCGCGGCAGGCGGAATGACCCCAAGGATGGCACCCAAGGCCGAATCCTTAACCGCCCCCACCAAAACGACGATGCTCATGGCAAGCCCTAACGCAAAGAAAATAATCAGGACCAACGCGAATATCCTTTTCTCTGTCGCGGATTCCGGTTTGATCAACAAAAACTGAAACAAACCCAAAATTATCAAAGAGAGAACCGAGAAAACGAAAGGCAGCATGATCCCTAAGGCGATTTTGTCACTGACGGGGGTCCCGGACGGGAGAGAATCAAGCTTTGCCGAATAGGGGTAAAGAGCAGCCGATAACGAAAAATAGATAAAGAGGGTGCTTGTCACCAAAAAAATTGTATAGAATCCGGCTTTTTTGACCAATTGTTCTTTGCTCATGATTTCCCTTTCTTTAGAGATCGATATTGTCGTTCGGCTTCATCAGCATNGCCATCGGNGCNGTNACNTTCATCGCTTGGTGATAATCCCAAAGCATGCCTGGCTTCATATGCATCGGAATCAGGTGTTTTGGCTTGATCAGTTCGGCCGCCTGAGAGGCCGCCTCTGGCGTCATGGTGTAGAAGCCGTCGATTGGGAGTAAGGCGTAATCCAAATGGAGGGCAGCCAACTCTTTCATCTCGGGAATTAAATCAGTATCGCCGGCGTGATAGAGTTTGAGGCCATCGAAAGAAAGAATGTAGCCGACGCATTCTCGCCGATCGTGATGTGCNTTATAGGCCGGCACGCTTTGAATCTGAACCCCATTTTCATCAAAAGGACGGTAGATCCCGCCCTGAAGCGCGTCACGGGAACGAATGACAATCGTTGAGGCTTTCATTGTGATTCTACTGATGTCGTTGTGGTCGTAATGTTCNTGGGTGATCAAAACGATGTCCGCTGGCGTTTGATAGCCGACCCCAGCAAAGGGATCGATGAAAATCACGATGCCTTCATTGGTCGTGATTCGGAAAGAGGAATGTCCTTGATAGAAGAGCTTTGCCATACGAACCTCCTTAGCAAATGAATTCCCCTTTAATATAAGCGTTCTTCAACTCGTCTGGATAGAATTTCAGCGGAAGATAAAGTACTTCTTTCGAAAGAGAGGGAGCCGAACAAATCAAGGCGAGACCCAAATGAAAGGAAGGAATCCGTTCTGGATGAACATAAACAATTGAAAGGTAGACCAGATGGTTGCCGCTTAAAGACGATGGAATTTCCACAAAGGAACAGTCGCTCAAAGGTTCTTCGACCAATTTACGAAGTGTTTCATCTTCTTTGGACAAATCCTTTCTCCCCTTAATTGAGAGGACTTTTGTCGCGGTTTCTTTTAAAAGAGCGGGGTTTTGATTCACTTCGCTCGCCGGGGAAAACAAAAGCCAAGTTGGATAACTTCCGCTGTTGAAGTCATTCGAATAGTCTTGAAAGACATAGGCTAAGAAAAGATTGCTTTGACTCAACATCCTTTTCCGCTGGTAATAGACCCGAGTCATAAATCCCTCAAGGCGGTGCCGAAAGGTGTCTTGATAAGCCAAATAAGCTAAATCCTCTTTGTTAAAAGAAGCCCGTTTCAGCAACCAGTCAGAATTGATTTTTTCCCAAATGTTCGTGAAGTCCATCGACTAATTATCCCCCGAAAAAGGTTTTTCGAGAACAAAGGGAACGCACTTTGCTCCAAAGACCGTTATCGGTAAGGAGGAATCCAACCAGGAAAGGAGATGCCAAGATCGGCAACAATCGGTTGCTTTTGAGCGATGGAAAGTGAATGTTCTCTCATCTTGTGTTAATATGCGCCTGCAGCAAAAAGGAGAACAGAATGATTTCTAAAGCGTTAGCGCTTAAGGTTCTCAACGAGGCTCTCGCCACCGGCGGGGATTACGCTGAGATTTATCTTGAACAAAACGATTCGCAGGCTGTCACCCTCGAAAACGGCAAGGTGGAAACTAATGGTAACCGCCGGGGTTTTGGAGCGGGCATCCGCATCTTAAACGGTCTAAAGAGCGTCTATGGTTACACCAGCGTTCTGAGTGCAAAGAGCCTCATTACGTTGGCTCACGATTTGGCCGCCAGTTATACTGGAATCCGTCAGATCACCGTCAAAAGCATCGCGAAACAAACGGTGAAAGTCATTAATCCAATCGAGGATCATCTAAACGATGTCCCTGTCGCGGAGAAAATCACCCTTTTGAAAAAATGCTACGCCATCACGGCCGCGGTCGATAAACGCCTCGTCCGAATCCAAAATATCTTCTCGAACTATCGAAAGAACATCGAAATTTTTAGCGCTGAAGGCCCTGAAGGAAAGCAATTCGAGAACAGCGAAGAAAGAGGCCGCCTAGTTATGGTGGCCGCCGCCGCAGAAAACGGCAAGATCGAAACCTACTTTGAAG